>Ga0008835_100648_pt1 | contig 27880 bp, 22 predicted proteins | sample HotLakConsoUCCRE_FD_62215 | JGI IMG/M metagenome (GOLD analysis project Ga0008835, IMG submission 62215) | Hypersaline microbial mat communities from Hot Lake, Washington, USA - Hot Lake Consortium UCC-RE (Hybrid Assembly) ... | reverse complement strand
GACTCATGAGAGCGCCGCCGCCCTCGGTGCACGGTCGCCCAGCAGCAGAGCGCCCAGAACCGCGGGCAGATCGCGAGGCCCCAGGCAAAGCCGGGCTCGTGCAGGTGCAGCAGGGTGCTGCCTCCGGCGCTTCAACCCTTCCGCCAAGGGCGCTCGGGGCTGATCGTCCGGCTCAGGCCGCGGGCGCGGTCCGACTTCCGTACCTGCTCCCGCGCGCACCGTCGCTCGCCCACAAGATCGAAGCCGAGGCCGCGCAGATCCGGCAGCAGGCCCAAAGCGTCATGGGTCCTCTCTCGCGCCCGTACCCGGTGCATCTTCTGGACGTTTGGGCCCAGACGCATAAGGCCCATACCGCCGAAGGCTGTCCTAGTCATTGGAAGGTTCGTGCCGTGCCCTTTCTGTCCTCGCCCGATGTCACCGGCGCCGCGGCCTCTCGTAGGCCAGCGATTCCCACCACACGTCGTCGAACGGCGGCGGCATCGTGAACCCGCTGAAGGTCAGCATCCGGTGGTCCGTCAGGATCGCCACGCCCTCGCAGCGGTTGCGCCCCGGCTCGGCCTCCCGGCGCTGCACCAGAAAGACCGATGGCTCCCCCGGAAACGCGCGCAGCCAGTCGGTGGACAGCCGGTCCCGGCCGTTCACCGGCATCGTCGTCCCGCATTCGGTCTCGTGACCCGGAACATCGGACAGGGTTTCGGCGCCGGGGACGAGGAAGAAGTCATAGGCCGGCACCTCCGACCGGTCCCACTCGCGCAGTGGGGCGACCGCAAAACTGCCGAGCCAGTCCGTGGTCAGCGTTCCCGCCTCAAAGCTCAGCGCGATGTCCTGGGGCCCGGCCGGGAAGCTCTCCTCGCTGTAGACGGTGCAGTCGGGCAGCGGGTTCGTCGCGGTGACGGTCTGATGCACGACCCGCCAGCGCCCCGAAAGCGCCTGCATCCGCGCCCGGTCCCGCGCCGTCAGATCCTCGGGCCGGACGATCAGCGAGGGGTCGCAGCCGGTGCGCGGCGCCTCCAGCACAAGGTGCAGTTCGGGTATCTCGATCTCGACGGGCGTGTGCCGCTGGCTCATGTCATAGGGTGCGAGGATCAGCGTCAGCGTGGTCTGTCCCGCGGGGACAGCCAGCCGGTGGTCCCGCATGTCCGCGCCCTCTGCGAAGATCTCCACCAACTCCGGATGCGCCGCGCCGTCGGCGTCCACGATCAGGAACTCCCGTTCCGCATCGACGCGCGGCAGCGTCACGCGCAGGCAGCGCAGCAGGAAGGTGCTGTCCGTGCCCGGGGCCAGGATCCTGCGAAAGACCGCGTCGTCTATCGGATCGTCCGGGGTCATCTCGATGTCGATGCAGTCCACGAGGTTGTCCAGAACCCCCGCCCCCTCCGCCTCTTCGCTGATCCGCTGCGCGAAGCCGCGCCAGACCCACATCAGCGGCCGTCCCACCTCCTTGCGCAGCCAGAGATCCGCCGTGCCCGACCCCTCTTCGTCGAGGTAGAGGTCGTAATCGGTCACCAGCCTCAGGAAGGCGGGGGTGCCATCGACCACCCGATCATGCACATGGCGCCAGAAAATGGCGCTGTCATAGGCCTCGTTGGCCTCCTCGCCGCCCGAATTCAGCGTCCAGGTGCTGAACCGGTGCTTTGTCAGCCGCGCGGAGAGGGGGTGCCGCGCCAGATGGGGATAAGTCTGGGCCATGTAGAGCCCGCCGAACATCTCCGCGAGGCCCTCCTCGATGAACGGCGGGCGCACGTCCGGATCCCGCGCCGCGAGGATCGCGTGGAACATCTCGTGGGCGATGGTGTCGCGGTCGACCTCGGGCACGAGGCCGAGGAAGGCGCCGTCCGGCCCCTTCAGCGCGTCGAGCGACACCACCAGGGTCCGCTCGGCGCTGTAGTAATAGCCCAGCACGCTCTCGCCATGTTCGTGGACGGCGCTTTCGACGATGGGCAGCGGGTCGATCAGGGCGAGGAACGGCGCGAACTGCGTGCCCTCTTCCACCGGGCCGAGGCGGATCGGTTCGGGAAGGCCCGACTCCCTCGCCCCGGACGGGGTGGACGAGGGGATCGGCTGGTGGATGTCGAGGATCAGCGGCTCGCGGAAGCCGTGCCCGTCATACCATGCCGCCACCTCCGTCAGCGCCTGCTCGATGGCGCGGCGGGTCACCTCGGGCACCACCAGCATCTCCCGGTCGCCGGCCGCGTCGGGGACGAAATAGCGGCACTCGAAGCTGCGCCCGGTCAGGTCCTGCACGATCTCCATGACCACTTGCGCCGAGGAAGCCGCGCAGCGCACGCGCCATTCGTTCGTGCTCCACTGCGCCTGCGCCACACCGGGCGCCAGCATCAGCGCCCCCGCCGCAAGGGCCCGGAAAGCCGCGCTCATCGGGCGATGGGCTCCAGGAAATACCCCGGGATCCAGCCCGGAAAATCGCTGTCGTGGCGCACCTCGCACCAGACCGCCTCCAGTTCCTGCAACCGCGCGGCCGGGGCCCAGCCTTCCCAGGCGAGGCTGTCGATTGCGGGCCGGCAGCGCAGCACCAGGATGCGGTCCATGTCGGCGGTCAGGCGTCCCGCCTCCGAGGCTGCGGATTGCGGCTCCGTGCGCAGGAGTGCCGCATTGCCGCCGGTGTTGCGCAGACGGTAGCTCGGCCCGGTGACACCGATCCCCGGCAGATCGAACAGCGCGTCGATGGCCGTCAGCACCACCGGATCGCCGCCCAGCGTGCCGGTCCAGACACCCTCCTCCGCTGGCGCGATGGTCAGCGACCCCGCGCCAGCCAGATCCAGCACCAGCCGCTCCGCCCCCGCCTCGACGGTCGTCACCCTCACCTCGCGCGGCGCGGGGGTGCTGCGGTCGCGGACCACGCCCGTTCCGGTGACCGCGCCGCCGGCGGCCTCGTCCAGCGTCAGTTCGCCGAGGAACATGTCGTCCGCGCCCCGCATCTCGTAGAACCCGGCGTAAAGCCGCAGCGGCCCGGATGGCCCGACCTGCCTCCGCCCGTCGGGCAGGGCCATGTAGCCCTCGACGAACCCGGGCTTCAGAAGCGGCCCCGGCCCCGGCAGACCCTGAAGACCGCGTGCGGGATCGCAGGTGCCCATCCCGTCACAGGGATGATCGGAGCTCACCACCGCCGTCTCGAGATCGAGCCCCCGGCCCGGATGCCAGATGCGCATGTGCAGCCCGCCGCCCTCGCGCCGCAGCTCCAGCAGGCGCGGGGCCGCGTCGCCGGTCAGCACAAACGCCACCCGGACGCTGTCGGCCTCCACCACCGTGCCGGTCACCGCCACCGCCATGCTGTCGCGCGTGGCGACATCGGGGCCGAACCTCTGGTGCAATTCCGCGCAGAAGGCGCCGTGCAGCCCCTCGGGACACAGCGCCGCCGCGTCCGCAGCCCCGCCCTGCGGGGCGAAGAAGGCCAGCTCCACCAAGGCGCCGCCCGACGCGATCTCCTCGTCGATGGCCACCGACACCGCATAGCCCGGCGGCGGCGTGTCGCTGTCGTGCAGCCCGTGCCACCCGGCCCCGGCCTGCACCACGCCCGGCTCAAAAGGATCGCGCTCGTCCGGGCCGAAGACCCAGGCCGCATGCCGTCCGAAGGGCGCGCCCGCATAGGTCGGCGGCCAGAACGGACCCGGCCCCGTGGCGAAGAAAAGCTCCGGTCGCGCGGCGTCGCTGCGGCTGCTCGCGTTCCACGCCGTTTCGCCGGGCTGGGGAATGTCGTTGTAGCGCCAGGCCCCGCGCCAGCCGTCACCCTCCAGCGTGAAGAAGATCCAGCCCCAGCGGTCGTCGCCGCGCAGAAAGGTGCCGCGGAACGTCGCACCGTCGGGGGTCGTGCGCCCTTCGAGCACGCCGCGCTGGTTGGCATAGTCGCCCCAGACCCGACGCCCGTCCTGCCGCAGACGCACCTCGCCGTAGGTCGTCTGCCAGGTCCCTTCCCAAGGGCCCTCGGCCCTGACGGTGCCGGGAAGAAGGAGCAGGACCATGGCGACGAGGCAAGATGCCAGAACGTGCCGCGGGAAAACCGGGTCAAAGCGCATCGAGGGTCCAATCGCGGTCATGGCAGGGGCGCGGGTTCAGCCGCTCCCTCTTAAGGGCAGCGCGGAGCGTCGCGCGGATCCCGGCGGTGCGCATCCCTCATTTGGGGCAGATCGCGCCTTGCAGGTCGCGCGACGACCCGGGACGCCCGATCCTGTCGTCCTCCGCTGAGATCGGTTGCCAACATCCGAGATCGCACCGGCAAACCGCAGGCCGGGTCTTCGCCCCCGAGCGCGCCCCCTCAAACGTGGAATGTCACTCATCGGGGCATGGGTCCTGCAAGTGCGTTGACGGTCGCGTCGCTGTCTCCTGCCGCAGCTCCCGCTCCGGCCGCATGGCGGCGCAGGCCTTCCGGCGGACCCAAGTTCGACCCACAGCGCGACCCCGCGGCGACGGGGGCGACTTCCGGAAGCGGGACCAAGGCGTAGCGCTTCTCTGGACGGGGGCACTGGGCCCGGCGTCGATCAATCTCACGACCCCGCCCAGCCCCGCCATCCCGCTGCGCATGTCCGCTGAGCCGAGCGCAAAACGTGAGACCCAAGCAGCAAGCTGCGGATCCCAATATCAAAATTACCTTGAGAAGAGCCCTCGCGTCCGCTCCCGACCCGCCCGGTTCGTGGATGTGCGCATCCGCGACCCGTGGACCGGGTTCCGGCCATGGCATCGGTGTTGGCGTGGCCACTGCGCCGCTCTCGGCGATCCACGCGATGGCAAGCACGTCCTGGCCGACAAGGGCCTCGACGCTTTGCTCAATGACCAGTCGGCGACCGGACAGACGATCGCCTGCCCCGCGGGAAGAGCGGCTGCTCCTCCCGGGCCGCATCCGCGGCCTCCGCCCGACTGGCCCCGGTTCAGCGGATCGGGCTGATGAACAGGAGCTCCAGATCCTGCTCAGGGACGAAATCCGGCACCGTGACCTCGAACAGGGTCGGACCGATGCGGGACAGGCCGTCGAAACACAGGCTCACCATGTCCCCGGCGTTCTGCTTGTCCACCAGCAGCCGGAACTGCCCGATGGGTCCCTGCCAGTTCGCGCCGGTCGTCAGCACGTAACGCACCTGCCGCGCCGCCACCGCGCCATGCGCCGACTCGGCAAGCCGGTTGCGCAGACCGGCCCGTTCCGCGTCCGTCATGCAGTAGTCGTCAGGATCGAACCCCGGAGAGGCGCCGTCGGTGACGATGAAGCCGCCGGCGATGGGCGTGTAGGTATGCCGCACATGGACATCCCGTCCGGGAGGAAAGTTCTGCGTCCAGAAGTAGGTGGCCCGGACCGTCCAGCGCGGCTCCGGGTCGAAGCCCTCGTTCCAGCGCACGATATCGGCCGCGGCGAACCAGTCCTTCGCCTCCTGCGGCATCGCCTGAAGGCTGTCCATGGTCGCCTGATAGTCCAGCGATCCGACGGGCACCCGGTAATCCGCGAGGAACTGCGTCACGTCGATGGCGTTGCGCAGCGCCTTGATCTCGAGGTTCGGCGTCACCTCCTCGCCGTCGACCCAGACCCGGAACGCGCTGCGCGACTCGACGCTGTCGCCGGCCCCGCCCAGCACCTCCGGGCCCAGCCACGACAGATCGTATTCAGGCAGGGGAAAGGCCACGATCGTGGACAGGCCGCGGTCGTCCGCGGCGCGGAAGACGTAGTCCACCGAGATCAGGTCGGGGGAGATCAGAAGCTCCTCGGACAGGATCTCCACCGGGACGTCGCGCACCAGACGCAGCCCGCCCGCCTCGAGCACGGCGGCGGAATCATTCGCCGCGGCGCCGAGGGGCAGACCGAACGCGAGGACGAGAACGGAGAGGAGGCGAGCTGTTGTCATGATGGCGTTCCTTGTTCGAAAGGGATGCGGGTGGCAGGGAGATCAAGGATCAGGGGCCCTCCTTCGGACCCAGATCCAGCCTGAAACCAACGTCGAGCCGGTCGCCCGGTCTATACAGCCATGCCTGATCGACCCGGGCCATATCCTGCGTGTGCGGCATCAGAGAGATGTGGTCGCCGTCCGGGAACCGGACCCAGTCATAGGGAACCGTCGCGAGGACGACAGGGCTTGTGCCCTCCTCGCCGATCTCGATCCGCACGGTGCCGACGTCGGTGCAGATCTCGACCTGTCCGTAAATCAGATCTTCCTGCCGGCCGCATGTCGCCAGCGTGGCTTCACTCAGGTCGATCCGGAGCATCATGTCCCGGGAAGGGCCGCCGGTGTAGATGTAGGATGTCGCATCCAGTATCTCGACCGGGTCAGCAGTCAGGCGACCCGCATAGCTGCCCGCGAACACGGCGCCCTCGGGCCGGCTGCCCGGGACAAGATGCAGCTCCCCCGAGATCGCATGCGGTCCGGCGCCCGGCTCGGGGAGGGCGTCCGTGTCTTCCGGCGGGTCCGACACCGTCGTTCCCGGCCCGTCCCCGGGCGGTGGCAGCACGTCGTCGTCGGACGGTGGCAGGACCACGTCCCCTGGCTGATCGTCGTCTCCCGGAGTCCCGGGAGGCTCGATCACCTCGGCGTTCGGCACCCAGAAGATCTCCAGGTCGTCGAGGTCGTGGGCGTGCCCGGTGACGGAACCATAGGCATGGAAGAACACGCGCACCGCGTCGAGCCCGCCCCTCGGCGCGACGGTCAGCCGGATCTCCGGACGGCCTTCGATCAGGGCGACGACCTCTCCGGTCTCCGGCGTCCAGCGCAGTTCCTGACGGAACCAGGTCGACCAGACCGGCGCGATCCGGGGCTCCTCCGGATTGCCTGCGTTGGTGTTCTGGCCCGGAGGACTGCTGAGGAAGACATGGTCCCGGAGCTCGGGATAATAGAACGCGATCTCCGGCAACGAGGGCCGAGAGTCGACCCGGCAGGTGGCGCAGACATCCATGTGGTTCAGCGCCACGACCAGATCCGACAGGTCGGCGGAGACCAATCCGGTCCGGGGAAGCCATGTCGCAGTGTTGCATGCGTGGAAGTCCCTGCCCCCATCTCCCCCCGGTTCGACACGACAGGCCATCTCGACGGGGTGCAGACGGTGTCGGCTGCGGACGACCAGCGTGTGGCCGGGGATGACCGGGATCGCGCCCGTGGCGAGGCCGCCGCCATTTGCGGGGTCCTCGTTATGGATGCGCACGAAGCCGGGCTGGACCGTCACGTGCCGCCCCATGCCGAAGGCAAAGCCGAGGCGGTCCGGATCGTTGCGATTGAAGGCGCCCCGGTTGTTGCCGCTTCCGAAAGTGCGGATCTGCTGGAACCGGCCCGGCGGCAGGCCGTCCTCGAAGGTTTCGACAAGATGAAACCCGTCGGGTCCCTCGCTCCTCTCGAGCGACATCAGCACCGTCTTGGGCCAGACCGCCCCCTGCGCCTCCGTGGAAGAGACGGTCTCCAGCATCAGCGCCTCGGCGTCCCCGACAACGCAGAGCCGGGTCACGATCACATCGACGTCGGGGCCCGGCTCCCCGGCCTTCACCGTCAGCATATCGGGGCCATGGAACAGATAGGTCTCCGACGCCCGGGCAGGCTGCCGCCACGTCCCACGATAGACCTGCAGCCATCCCTTCTGCCCGGCGACCGTGACCGCCCGTCCCGTGCCAAGCGGCGCGCCCAGGGACACCCCGCTGTCAGTGAGGGCGGTCTGCGCCGCACACATCCCGGCTGGCGTGTCGTCCTCCGTCGAGGTGCGGCGCCGGACCGTCAGCGTCTCGAAGGTCTTCAGATCCGTCGCCCCGGCCTGCCAGACCCCCCCGGCAGGGTCGCGCTCGGCCATCCAGTCCGGAAGGCCGATGGACCAGCCGCCACCGACGGCGGTGCGCGTGCTCTCCTCGGATCGCAGGACCTCGGCCTCCAGCGTCAGACGAACGGGACGCGCGTCGCCATTGACCGCGATCACGAAGAGGTCCTGTCCAGGCGGCAGGACCACCGGCGTAAAGCGTTGCTCCCCGCGGATGCGCTGCACCGGCTCCGGGGCGTCAACCCGGGCGCCCGCCGCGATGACATGGAGTGCAAGTTCCACGTCCGAGGGGAGATCCGCGCCGGTCCGGATCAGAACCGTCCGCGCTCCGGCGGTCTCCTCCCGCCCGATGTCGAGCGCCCAGATCCGTGCCGCGTAGTCGGGCACCAGCTCGAGCGGCTGCTGCGCCGTCCCGTCCCCGTAGGGGGAAAAGACGCTCACGACCTGCCACGCGTTGATCCGCGTGCGCAGATGCCCGGAGCGGGAGTTCAGCCGCGCCATGTCCGGCGCGTCCGAGGCGAATAGGGCCCAGGCGACGAAGTCGACGACGATCGCCACGAGGTCCTGCTCCGGCAGCCGTTGCGTCACGAAGGCGTCGAGCGGTTCGAGGCTGAAGAGCCGCGCGAGATCGGTGCGGACGGAGCCGAGAACCCAGCCACTCGGAGACGCCACGGTATCGGCCGCAATCCCCGAAAGCCGGGCGTCATCAAGGACGCTCCACAGCAGGTCCCGAAACGGCACATCGAGCCGGTGCTGAAGATAGCCGATGAAATGGCTGCCCTGATAGATCAGCCCCTGATCGGGATCATGGAGCGGCGTCGCGATCCAGCTCGCGGTCAGCCGCTCGAGGCCGGCCCCCCCGGGATAGACGAGATAGCCCGCAGCATAGTCGGCGGTCGCCTCCACGAACCAGAGGCGATTGGCCATCCGCCACCGGTTCGTCCGGGTGTTCTGCACCGCATGGAACAGCTCGTGCACCGCGTCCATGGCCAGGTCGGCGTCCGTCTGCCCCGGCCGGATCGGCAGGGTGATGTAACCGAAGAGCCATGCGCTGTCGTAGCGCGCCTCCTCGGGTCCGGTCAGGCCGGCGGGCGGATCGTCCTTCAGGATGACGTCAACTCTGTAGCGGGGCGCGGCGAAACCGGCGGCCTCATAGGTCCCGGCGGCCTTCTGGAGGGCCGCGCCAACGGTCTCGACGGTGGCCAGCGGAACGAGGGTGTCGGCGATGATGCGGAACTCCCAGTCGCCGGCCGAGACGTATCGCGCATAGGCGGTGCCGACCGTCGTGCGGAAGAGCCCGTAGACCGAGAAGTGATCCGCCGAGATCACCGCCACACCGCGCCCGGCATCGACACTGCAGCCCGCTGCCTGCCAGATCCCCACATCCTCGAGGAAGCCGCGGCACATCAGGATGTCCGTCTCCGCGACATCGGCCGGCAGCGGTATCTCGATCCGGACAGGCTCCGCAAAGGCGTTCGTCCGGTCGAAGCGGACATCGAAGACGACGAGCGGCTCCAGCGCCGCGTCGATCCGCGGCAGATCCGCAGGGTCCTGCGGGCGAACGGAGAGCGTCTCTCCCTCGTCGAGGAGGCCATCTGGCACGATGACGGTGATCCCGCTCTCGCTGCGGAAGACCGTGTCAGTCACCTCCGTCCCGACCTGTCCCCCCTCATCGGGAACAGTCGCACCGGCAGAACCGCCGGAACCCGCATCCGGGCGCCCCGGCTGCGACAACGCCTCCCAGAATGCCGCGACTTCCGCGTCGAGCCGGCCCTCGGCGACCGCCACCGCACGGCTTCCGGCCCGCAGCGCCTCTTCGCAGGCGTTGAACTCGGCGACGCAGGCCGCACCGTCGGTCGCCTCGCAGGACAGGTAGAGCGACCCGCAGCCCCCCGCGCGCCCGAAAATAGCCGGCGCCCGGTCGATCTCCGACGTCGTCGGGGGATCGGGCGGGGTCGAGGCATCGTTGCCCCCCGGTCGCGGCGGCCCCCAATCGCTGCTCGGCAGGTCCCCCGGATCCTCCACGGACGGCGGCATCCACGCCGGGGGCGGGTCCTGTGCCGCGGCGGGGGAGGCCATCAGGCAGGAGAGGCAGGCGAGACCAAGGGCGAGACGTTTCATGGGGTGTCCTCGAGGGTGAACAAACGCCCGCCGAGGATCGTGTCGCCGTCAGCGACCGACACGCCGTAGAGGCCCGGACTCCAGCCGTCAGGCGGTCTCGGCAGGACGGCAGTCACGACGACCGGACCCGGCCCGCCGTGATCTTCGGGGCCGAAGCGGCGATGCAGGACATCCTGCCCGTCCGCCAGCTGCGTCACGGTGATCGTGACGGTCCCGTCCCGGTCGAGGCCGGTCACGCCCGCCGCGAAATGTATGGCCTCCGCGCCAACGGACATAGCCTCCCGCGCTGTCTCCGGGCGCGTGCCGGTGTCGGGATCGGTCCCGACGACAAGGAGCCCCAGCGAGAGCGGAACCGACCCGACGTCGAGCGGCGCGACGCGGGTCTCGGCGACCGCCGTGGCGGGCAGCAACAGCGCCGCAGCCACGACGCCGCGCAAGACCGGACCGGAGCCGCACCTGGCGCGCGCCCGCATGGCCAGAGCCCAGGGCGTCAGTCGAAGCACATGTCGATGCGGGTCCCGTCCGCATCGATGTAGGAATGGCACCCCGACCCCAGCGTCTCATAGCCGAAGCAGGTCATGGTTTCGGCCATGCAATAGGACTGGCAATCCGACGACGTCGTGCAGGATTGGCCCGCGTCCGCGGTCGGCATATTGCAATAGGATTGCTGCGAGCCCACGAAGGTCTCGAGCCGTCCGCCCTGCGCCTCGCAGGACGCGCCCGTCTCTTCCTCCATGCATCCGCCCAGCAGCGCTACGACCGTTCCTGCCATGACTGCCTTCCAAAACCGGTAGTCCATAGGTGCCCCTCCCATCCCCGAAGCCCCGCACGCATCACGACGTGCATCCGCCGAGGATGCACCAGGGGAAGATCCGTCACCTTGATTTATGTCATATATAAAATGCGTGGAGTGCGGGTCAGCGTCCGATCTGAAAAGACGAAGCGCCCGATGCTGGTGGCCTTGGTGCGCTCGCCCCGGTCGCGGACGGTGATCACCGCGCCTGAGCGTGACAGGTCGGAGCTGCGTGACGCCATCACTGGAAAGCGCGTCGCTTCAAGCTGCAAACCTCCGCCGACAGCCCGGCGATCAGGCGACGCGCCGCGCTCACCCGAGCAGGAAATCCCCTGCATCCAGCGCACGTCCGGCCATGGGCTTCAGCACCGTCTGCACGTCGCCGCCGCCGAAATCGAGCCGCCAGAAGGCCTGCGTCTCGGTGATCAGACCGGCGAGCTGGGCGGCGTTGGCGATGCCGAGACCGCCCGCGCCGAGCACGATCACGTCCACCTTCTGCATGTCCGCGATGGTGTCGTGGCCGTAGCCCCGCTTGAACACGAACCGGTCCGCGCCCTGGCCGCCGAACATCAGGTCATTGCCGGTGCCGCCATAGATCCGGTCGTTGCCGCCCTCGCCGACGAGCAGGTCGTCGTCGAGACCCGAGGTCGGTCCCTCGTCCACGGAGACGTGGAGCATGTAGGAGGCATTGCGGGCAATCGGATCGGGCGGGCCGTCGAAGGGATCCCGAATCTTGTCGTCCGTGGACCGTCCGACGACCGCGAAATAGCGTCCACCCTCGGCAAAGGTGTAGGTCAGGAAGGAATCGAGGGCCCCGTTCGGCGTTCCCGCACTGCCCAGATCACCCCCGGCATTGTCGTTGTTGGCGAGAATCTTGCCGGACCCGTCGACAATGGAGATCTCGGTGTCGACGGGTCCCCAGGATCGCGCCGGGGAAAACGATAAGGTCAGTGGGGGGCGGAGCCGGTTCCGCCCGGATTGATATCCCTGACCTGCTCGACCTGCCCGTCCGACGTCACCCGCCAGAGCTCGATGCCATTACTGCCGTCGTCCGCGTGGAAATAGAGCGCCCCGCCGAACTCGGTGAAGCCGAGGGGGAAGGAGTCGCCCCCGCCCGGATTGATATCCGCGACCCGCTCGGCCTGCCCGTCCGCCGTCACCCGCCAGAGCTCGCGGCCGCTGGTGCTGTCAAACGCGCTGAAATAGAGGGCCCCTCAAACTCGGTAAACCCGATGGGGGAGGAGCCGCCTGGACCCGGCTCGATATCCGCGACCTGCTCGACCTGCCCCTCCGCTGTCACCCGCCAGAGTTCGTCGCCAGTGCTGCCGTCAGACGCGTGGAAATAGAGCGCCCCGCCGTCGGGCCGGGTCTCCACCTGCACGCTGCCCGTGGCCATGGACCCGGTCCCGTCGAGGACGTCATAGGTAAAGAGTCCTCCGCCGACCTCTCCGCGGTCGCCGCCGCGGTAGCGCAGGCCCTGCTGTTCGGCCACGCTGAGACTCTGGTTCAGGATCAGTGCTTCGCCGTCCGCCGTCCCGATGCGTCCCACGGCGGGATGCCCGGTGACAGTGATCTTGACCGGAACCGTCGCCGTTGGCTCATCGAGACCGAGAGGGACCCACGAGTCCCGGCCCACCACGACTTTCTTGAAACGATCCAGAACGAAGTTCGACATCAGGGTGGTGGTCCACCAACAGTCCCTCGTGACGGAACTGCACGTCACCCTCGGGACCGGCCGCAGTCATCCTCGGGACCGGCCGCAGCTGCAGGCTGCCCCACGAAAGATCGATAATTAACGTCAAGACAAGCAGCACAGAGCCCGTGTGTCCACCCTGGTTTTCCGTTCTGAAACCTTTGGCGGTCTGTGCTGTAACCCTTGGCGGAGCGCCTCCGAATTTGGCGCCCGCGTACAAAACTCCATTACGTTCGGCACCATGGCGATACGTGATCGCAGTCAGGTCCGCGCCCAAGCTGGATGTCCGCGAGAAGATTGGCACCCCCACATGCACAAAATAGTTGAAAAGCGGCCCGGAAGGAGCGACTTTCGCGATAAAGCGCAGGTTTGAATTCTTGATTCTTCAAAGCCGCAAATACTGGGCAGACTTCGGCCTCGTCAGCCAGCCAAAGGGTTTCAGGGATGATCCAGAAGGGTTTGCAAGTCGGTGCTGCCATTGTGCTGCTCGGAATGGCGCTGCCCCAGACAGCCGCTGCCGAAACACTGGAGCGCGCCGCCGATCTGGTCGAGAACGCCATTGAGGAGCATCGCCTCTTCCAGACCTGCATGTCGCTCTTGCCCCGGGAACCGGCCATGGTGTCGGATATCTGGACTCTCTTGGCCAATGACGCACTTGAGGTTCTCTCAATCCATCCCGGCACGGAGTCGATTTCGGCAACATTACGAGCCGCGCTGGAGCCTGGAGCGCTGGTGCCGTCGCTTGACACCTCTTATGGTGAACTGCTCGAATTCTGCCTCGCCGATCCTGAATGGTCGATCCGATTGCAGCGCCTTGAGATCATTCAGCTTCCGCGAGACCTGGAGCTCCTGTTCGAAAACTGAACTTCAATTCGACTGGTGACATGAGGCATCGCAGAAAATCCGCAGGATGTCCTGAAATGGCGAGATTTCATGGGGATTATGCACGTTGATTTCTCCGACAACCGCAACCTGGTCCGAAACCGCAGCTTGAACGGCAACCGGACGGGCAGCCTCGACAGAGGCATGGCAGCGACCCTGTACGTAGGTGTTGTCAGAAGTCGATCGCGAAAACAGCCCGGATCCGCGATCGGCCCGTCGAGGGAGATGAGGCCGCGTTTCGGGAAGAAAGTGAAGACCTCGCCCGGCGTGCCCTGCGACTTTTGCGTCCGCTCTTTCACTTCGCCCCGGTCTGGCAATCCCGGTGTCAGCCGAACCGGTCTTTCGCAGTCTTCAGATAACCGCCGACCGGACCTTCGCCGACACCCATTCGGACAGCACGACCGTCGCGAGGATGACGAGCAGGATCATCGTCACCTGCGGCCAGGCCAGCACATTCAGTGACGCGTTGAGCTTCAGTCCCAGCCCGCCTGCCCCGACCAGACCGAGGATCGCGCTCTCGCGGATATTGATGTCCCAGCGGAAGACCGTGATGCCCCAGAAGGCCGGCAGGATCTGCGGCACGATGCCGTAGTCGAGCACCTGTGCGGGCGAGGCCCCCGTGGCCCTGATCGCCTCGATCTGCCGGACATCGGTCTCCTCGATCGCCTCGTAGAGCAGCTTGCCGATGAAGCCGATGGAGCGCAGCCCGATCGCGATGATCCCGGCGAGGATGCCGGGACCGAGGATCGCAACCAGAAGCAGCGCCCAGATCAGCGAATTGATCGAGCGCGACGCGACGATGACGAAGAGCGCCAGGGGCCGCAGAAGGAGCGCGGACGGCGTGGTGTTGCGCGCCGCGAGGAACGCCGTCGGCACGGCCAGGATCACGCCGAGCAGCGTGCCGAGGATCGCCATGTTCAAAGTGTCCCAGAGCGGCACGAGAAGCTCCGGCAGGTAGGACAGGCGCGGCGGGAACATGCGGTCCCCGATGTCGGCCGCCTGCCGGGGCGCGTCGGCGACGAAGGCCCAGATCGTCGTTTCCGTCATCACCTGCCAGCACCACACGAAAAGCGCCACCAGCCCGAGCCAGCCGAACCAGAGCGCCAGCCGGGCGCCGCGGCTGCGGTGCCGCCAGCGGACGGGGAATGCAGCATCGGTCATTGCAGGAACTTTCGCAGGTATGAGGAGCCGTATTCGGCCACCATCACGCAACCAATGATGATCAGCAGGATCGCCCCGGCGCTGTCGTATTCGTAGCGGTCCATCGCGGTGTTGAGCGTGGCGCCGATCCCGCCAGCACCGACGATGCCGATCACGGCGCTTTCGCGGAAATTGATGTCGAGCCGGTAGAGAGACAGGCCGATCAGCCGCGGCATCACCTGCGGCTGGATGCCGTAGTTCAGCACCTGCATCCACGATCCGCCCGTGGACCGGATCGCTTCGACCTGCGCCTCCTCGATGTCCTCGATGTCCTCGGCCAGCAGCTTGCCGATGAACCCGATGGTTGCGAAGCTGAGCGTGAGGAACCCTGCAAATGGACCGAAGCCGAACATCGCCACGAAGAAGATCGCGATGATGACCTCCTGCAGCGAGCGGCTGACGGCGATGATGCTGCGGCAGATGTAGTAGACCCAGGCAGGCGCGAAATTGCGCGCAGCGCCGATGCCGATGGGAACCGAGATCGCGACGCCGACGACCGTCGACGTGAGCGTCATCGTCAGGCTTTCGACGAGCCCCTTGGAGATGTCGCTCCAGCGCGAGGTGAAATCCGGTTGCAGGAACCCCTGCACGAACCTCAGGCCGCGGTCCATCCCGACCGACACGCGCGCCCAGTTCACCTCGACCGTGCCGAGGGCGAGCACCAGGTAGACGAGAACGCCCAGCTGGATGCCGTAGCGCCATCCCCGGTGCGTGAGGATCTGAGGCGGGCGGCGCCAGGTGGTGGGATAGGGCGTCATGCCGACAGCGCGGCGAGCCTGCGGGCTGCCTCGGCCTCGGCCTCGCGGTCATCCTCGCCGTCCTTGCGCATCGCCGTCCAGTCTTCCGCGCCGTAGATCGTGGTCAGCTCTGCCTCTGTCAGGTCGTCGGGCGTTCCGTCGAACACGACACGCCCCGCCCGCAGCCCGACGATGCGCTGCATGAACTGCTGCGCCAGCGGCACGTCGTGGATGTTGACGATGGCGGGCAGCCCGCGCTCGCGGCAGATCTCGGTCAGCAGGCGCATGATCTGGCGGCTGGTCTTGGGATCGAGGCTGGCGGTGGGCTCGTCCACCAGCAGCAGCTCAGGCTCCTGGCTCAGCGCCCGGGCGATGCCGACGCGCTGGCGCTGGCCGCCCGACAGGGCATCGGCGCGCTTGTCGGCATGTTCCATCAGCCCGACCCGGTCGAGCAGCCGATAGGCCCGTTCGATGTCGCTGCCCGGAAAGCGCCGCAGGAAGCTCTGCCAGAAGCCGACGTAGCCAAGCCGCCCGGACAGGACATTCTCCATCACCGTCAGCCGTTCGACCAGCGCATATTCCTGGAAGATCATCCCGATCCGCCGCCGCTCGCGGCGCAATGCGCGCGGCGGCAGGCGGGCGAGATCGACGTCGCCAAGCATGATCTGCCCCGACGAGGGCTCCACCAGCCGGTTGATGCAGCGGATCAGCGTCGACTTGCCGGCGCCCGAAGGACCGATCAGCCCGACGACCTGACCCTTGGGCACGCTGAGCGTCACGTCGGTCAACGCCTTGTCGCCGGTCTTGTAGACCTTCGTCAGGCCCCGCAGTTCGAGCATGGTGCGCCTTTCACGAAAAGCGTTGGATGCGGGCGATTGCTCGCCCGCATCCCGGTCCGTTCAACACTCGCTTACTGGCAGGCGTAGGATACGCCGGTCGCCTCGTCGATCTGGCGGATGACCGCCCAGTCTTCGGCGAAGGTGATCGGGATGAACTGCGCTTCGCCCGACTTGGAGAATTCCTCCTCCAGCGTCGTGCCTTCCCAGTCGAAGCTGAAGAAGGCATCGCGGATCGCCTCCTGCAACTCGGGGGTCAGGTTGTGCGCGGTGCCGTAGCCCGTCGTCGGGAAGGTCTGCGACGTGTAGATGACCGACAGCTGATCTTCGGACACCACGTCCCGATCCAGCATGCGCGCCTTGACCGAGTTGGCGATCGCGGCGGCGGGATAATCCATGTTCGCCACGCCGAGGATCGAGGCATCATGCGCCCCGGAGAACACCGGCTCGAAATCGGTCCCGGCAATCAAACCGAACTCGGAGCCAAGCAAGGCCGAGGGGGCCTTGAAGCCCGAGTTCGACGTCTCGGAGGTGAAGGCGAGCTGGCTGCCGGCGAGGTCGGCGACCTCCTCGATGCCCGACCCGGGATGGGTGATGATCTCCATCTCGTAGCCGAACGAGCCGTCCTCGGCCGCCATCATCGCGAAGGGGCGGAACCCGGCGCAGGCGACGGCCAGCGGATTGGAGCCGGTGTTGAAGCCGGCAATGTGCAGACGGCCGGCGCGCATCGCCTCGATCTGTGCCGCGTTCGACTGGACCGGGAAGAACTGGACGGTCTTGCCGGTCGCCGCTTCCATATGGGTCAGGAAATCGGCCCAGGCCGTGGCGTAGACCGCGGGGTCTTCCACGGGCGTATAGGCGAAGATGAGGGTGTCGGGGTCGGACAGGTCCGAGGCATCCGTCGGGATGTCCGCGACCATGTCGCCATCGGCGTCGGTGTAGCGGGCGTCGAGCGCGAATTCCGCGCTGGCGGCGCTGGACAGCATTGCGGCGGCAAGGGCCATGCTGACGATCGTGGTCATGTTCGCCATTTTCAGTCTCCTTCAGATGTGGATTGCCCCGCAGCTATCCTGCCGGTGTAACGGCAAGATGACTGCTGACCGCTGCCCTCGTGCCGTGTCGAATTTGCTTCCGACCCGACCTTCAAGTGCTGTCGCGTCATCTTCCTCGACCGCCTCTGGCGGTCACCCGGGGCCCGACGACCAGCGTGGGCGTCTGATCGGTCGCACGATCGGGAAATGAACACCAATCTGCACGCCTTGCCGGATTCTAAGGGCCGCCCACTGCGGTTCTTCATGACGGTGGGCCAGGTCAGTGACGACACCGGTGCTGCGGCCCTTTCGCGGAGCAGGCCCGCTGCCGAATCGCTGATCGCTGACCGGGAATACGATGCCGGCTGGTTCCGGGATGCTTTGAAGGACAAGGCGATCTGGAGCCCTGGTCGTCGTTCCACCACTCCAAAGCGCCCGGCGATAGGTCCTGACGACGACCTCGCCCGTGAATAGAGCGGCAGTCCGGTTAAAGGCTGCCCATCCCGGTCGCCGAAATAGGCTTCCGCTGGGACCAATTCTTTGTTTAAGCTATCCTAACGTAAAAGATTTTCGTTCTTGTTTTGCACCGTTCCCCGGAGAGCGGGCATGCATCTCGCGAAGGATCACAGATCATTCCATTAGGAGAGCTGCGAGACTTGGTCGCGGGCCGCAACGAACCTATGAGCTGTCGGAGATCGGGCATCGAGGCAAAGCGGAGGCCCGGATGAAGCTCGAGACGGAGATCGAGCGCGGGCCTTCGGCTCGGCAGTCCGGCGACCGGCGGCTCGGCCTGCGTCGCCGCAGGGGCTCGGCTCTGACCCTTTCAGATCCGGACCTCGCGAGGGCGCTTTGCCGTTCGCAGGCGCTCTCGGGCTTATCCGAGGAAGATGCCCGAGCCATCTTGGCGCTATGCGCACCCCGTTCACTGGACCTCGGCAACGTGATCCTGAGGCAGGGCGACAAGGGTAGCGGTCTGTATTTGTTGGCCGAGGGCCGGGTACGGATCATCGACGAAAGCGACCCCGCTCACCCATTGACTCTCGTCACGCTGACCGAAGGGGCGGTGTTCGGAGAACGGTCCCTGCTCCTCGCCGCGCCTGTCGCGGCGACGGTGCGGGCCGCCGGTCCGGTGCGGGTGCTCACCCTGTCGCCCGACGCCTTCCAGATCATGGTGCAGAAACGGCCACAGCTGGCCACCCGGATGACCGAGGCGATCGGCCGCTACGAGCGTTTCAACTTCCTGCGCCGCATCGCTGCCTTGCGCGGTCTCTCGGAGGGCGATCTCTACAATCTCGTCGATGCGGCGGATAAGGTCGAACTGGCCGCAGGCGACCCGCTGACCGAGGACGGCGTCGGGGACGATGGCGTCTGGGCCGTCTCGGACGGAACGTTGAGAGCCGAGGCACGGGCCGACCCCGAGGAGGAGGATGCCTCCCCCGGAGAGCCTGCGCTGCGCCCGGCCGGCCTCTACCGATCCCGAGACCTCCACGGACTGAGGCGGTTGTTCGATCCTGCTGCGCGTCCGTTGCAATTGACGGCGCAATCCCCGGCATCGCTGTTGCGATGGCACGCCGACACCTTCCTCGAAATCGCGGGCCGCTCCCATCCGACGCTGGAGGCCCTGCAAAGAGCGGCTGCGCTAGAGGATCAGCGGCTCATGACGCTACTGGCGCCGAGCCACGGTTCGCCCGACCCGGGTCGTGGCACCGGGGTTGCCGCACGCGGTGCCGCCTTGCCCCTAAGGCTGAAGGGAAAGCGCATCCTGGTCTGGAAGAGCGCGGCCCCCGCCGCGGATGGCATGGCCTGCCTGCGCACTGCGGCGGCCTTCCTTGGTCAGGACACCGGTCTTGATCGAGGAAGGTTGGACGACGACCTGGCGACGGACCGTGAACCTACGCTCAGCCTTCTCGCGCTGCGTGCAGAGGCGGCCGGTCTTGTCAGCCGCAACCTTCGCATTTCCTTGAGAGACCTTGCGGCCCCGATGGTGCCGTTCCTTTTCGCTGGCCCGGACGGCCGCCTGAAGGTCGCCGTGGCCCTCGACCGGGTCCTGATGACCTATGCCGACCCGGCAGCGGGCGCTCTCACCACGGTCTTCCGGCGCGACGCCGAAGGCTGGTGGCAGAGCCGCGCGCTGACCATCGCGGCAGTGCCCGATTTCGGCGGCGTCGGAGAGGGCCGGGTGGGAATGATCACCAGGTTCCTCCCGATGCTCAGACCGCACCGCCGAGCCCTCGTCCAGCTCTTCCTGCTGGCCGTTCTCGGCCTGCTGATCGGGCTGCTGCTGCCCCTCGCCTCGAAGGTCATCATCGACCATGTGCTGGTGTTCGACGACCGCGACCTTCTGGTGCTGATGCTGTCGGCGATCGTCTTCGCTTCGCTGATGTCCATGGCCTCCAATGCCGCCAGCAAGTTTCTGATGCTGCGCACCGCCAACATGATCAACGGCCTGCTGATGGCCCGGTTCTTCTCCCATGTGCTGTCCGTCCCGCTGACGCGGTTGAGCAAGTGGCGGGCCGGCGACCTCGCCGTGCGTTTCGAGGAGAACGAGAGTGTCTTCGGCCTTGCCACCGGCATCCTCGGCTCGGCGATCTTCGACCTGCTGTCCCTCTTCATCTTCGGCGCCGTGCTCTTCGCCGTGGCCCCGAGCCTGGCCGCCTTCGCGGTCGGGATTTCGCTGCTGGTCTGCGTGATCATCGTGGCCTCGTCGAAGCGACTGCGCGCCTACGAGGTGCAGACCTTCGACGCCTCGCGCGACCTGCAATCCCATGTCATCGAGACCTTTGACGGCATAGAGAGCCTCAAGTTCGCCAGCCGCGAGGACGCAACGACGAAGCTCGGCATCTCCCTTCTCGACCGCTCGATCCGCATTGGTATCTCGAGCGATCGCTTTTCCTTCCGCCTTGGCCTCACGATATCCGCGCTCTCCACGTTCTCGACCCTCGCGATCCTCGGCATCGGAGGGATGATGGTGCTCGACGGGCAGTTGAGCGCAGGGATGCTGGTGGCCTTCTCCGGCCTGCTTGCCGGCGTCACCGGACCGCTGGAGCGGCTGGCGGGCGTCTATGACGAGGTTCAAGAGCTGCGAGTCGCCTTCGAACGGGTGAACGACGTCCTCGATCTGCCGCGCGAAGGCGGCGGCGATGCCGTGGTTCCGGCGCTCTCGGGTCGGATCAGGATGGAAAACCTGAGCTTCGAATACGAGCCTGGCGCGCCCGCGCTGCAGGACATCAGCCTCGAGATCGAACCCGGGACGAAAGTCGCCTTCGTAGGCCCCAGCGGCTCGGGCAAATCGACGCTCGCTCGGATGCTCAACCGCCTGCTCGAGCCGACATCGGGGCGGGTGCTCCTCGACGGGCTGGACATCGCCCGCGTCGAACCCGCATCCCTGCGCCGACAGATCGGCGTCGTCGAACAGGTCCCGCACATCTTCTCGGGCACGATCCGGGAGAACATCGCCAAGGCCTTCCCCGACATGCCGCTCGAGCGGGTCGTGACCGCTGCCCGGCTGACCGGAGCTGCGGATTTCATCGAACGGCTGCCCATGACCTACTCCACCCGTGTCGGCGAGGGCGGCCGGTCGCTCAGCGGAGGCCAGGCCCAACGCATCGCCATCGCGCGGGCCATCGCCGGCGACCCCGCGATCCTGATCCTTGACGAGGCCACCTCGGCCCTCGACACCGAATCCGAACGTGCTGTGCAGCGCGCGCTCGACAGCGCGATGCGCGGACGCACGGTGATCGCCATCGCCCATCGCCTCGCCACGATCCGCAACGCCGACCGGATCGTCGTGCTCGACGGCGGCAGGATCGCCGAGACAGGCGACCATGAGAGCCTGATGGCCTTGGGCGGCGTCTACCGGACGCTGGTCGAGGCCGGCGACAGCACCGAGGAGGTCCCCTGACATGCCGGAGGACAATCCCCTCGACGACCGGCGGCAGGACGCCCTGTCCCGGTTCAGCGAGACCCGTCGACAGGAAGCGGAGATCTCCGAGGTGATCGAACCGCCTTCGCATCTCCTCGAACGCGCCGCTATCTACATCGGCGCGGCGCTTCTCGTCTTCGTGCTGGCGCTGCTCTACATCGGTCGGGTCGACGTGGTGGTGACCGTTCGCGGCCAGGTCGTGCCCCAGAGCGAACTGATCCCGGTGCAGTCCCGAAACACCGGCGTTCTCGCCGAGGTTCGCGTGGACCTCGGCGACGCGGTCGAGCAGGACGAGATCATCGCCCGGCTCGCCGGCGCCAACGCGGCGGCCGATCTCGAGGCGCTGGAGCGCAGCATCGCCCTCCGCGAGACGGAGGCCTTGCGCAACCGAGAGGAGGTCGCCGCCACCGCCGAACTGGTGCAGGATTTCTCGCTTCTGGCGGAGTCCACCGTCGATCTGGCGCTCTACGGCGACCTTGTCGATCGGGTGCAGACGCTGCGCCTCGCCCAGCAGGAGGTCGCGCGGCTGGAGCGCCTTGCCGATCTCGACATGTCCCGGACGCGCGATGTCTTCACCGCCCGGATCGCGGCTCTCGACCGGACAATCGCCATCCGCGAGTCCAACCTTCTGCGCCTGCGGTCCGAACTCGCGACGCTCGAAGAAGGGGTGCGGCTGCGCGAAGAACAGCTCTTGGGTATCGAGGAGCTGATCGACGCCGGCCTTTCTACCCGCGCCCGCGCCCTCGATGTGCGAGACGGCGTTCTGGCCGCCCGTGCGACCCTCGCTGCCCAGCACGAGCGCATCGGGATGCTGGAGCTCGAGATCTCCGAGGCCGATCTCGAGGTCGCCGAATTGCGCCAGCAGCTCGCCAGCGAGGAGGACCGCCGCGCCGATCAGCTGGCGGCAGCGCTTCGTGCCGAGGCCGGGGCACGTTCGGCGGTCACCGCCTTCCTGACCGAAAGGCAGGCCCGTCTGCGCGACCTCGAGGCGGACATCGCCCGGTCCCGCGACGAGCTTCGCTTCGCCCGGCAGCGCGCCGACGCGCTGACGATCCGCGCGCCGGTGGCGGGCACCCTCGCGTCGCTCGCCTATGCCGCCCCCGGCGCGCGGGTGGTCGACGGCGAGGAGATCGCCCGCATCGTCCCGGAGGGTGTCCCGAACATCATGCGCGCCCCCCTGCCCGGCCGCGATGCCGGTCGCGTGGAGGTGGGCCAGAGCGCGGTCGTGAAATTCGACGCATTCCCCTTCTACCGCTTCGGCACGGTCCCGGGCGAGGTGACGGCGGTCTTTCCGGAGGCCGATGGCACCGGCTTCGCCGTGCGGATCGCTCTCGCGCGGCAGACCATCGGCCCGGAGCCAGACAGCGACCGGATCGGAGCGGGGCTGACCGCCACAGTGGAGATCGTGACGGAAAAACGCAGCCTTCTGGAACTCATCTTCGACAAGGGCGCTCAGGCTTTCACTTCCGCCCCTGTCGAGCCACCCCGGTCCGGTCCGGACATGCGGCCGGGCGCAGGCGAGCCGGACGCAGGCTCGTGACCGGCATCGACCGCGCTCCGGAAGCTGCCGTGGAAAAGCCGGTGCGCCGCCCGCTCCGGCTTCGGGTCCCGGTGGTGCGCCAGCACAGCGAGATGGACTGCGGCGCGGCATGCCTCGCCACGGTCTGCGCCTACTGGGGCCGCCGGTTCAGCCTCAACAGGATGCGCGACCATGCACGGGTGGGCCGCGAAGGGGCCTCGCTCGCGAACCTTCGCAGGGCGGCCAAGGAGCTCGGCTTCACGGCCCGCCCGCGCGAAGTCCCGGTGGCGGAGCTGACCCGCGAGACGCTGCCCGCGATCGGCAACTGGAAAGGCTACCACTGGATCGTGATCTATGCCGTCGGCGCCCGGTCCGTTCTCGTGGCCGATCCCGCCTTCGGCCTGCGGCGTATCCCCCGCGGCGAGTTCGAGAAGGACTTCACCGGCTACTGCCTCCTGCTCCGGCCCGAGCGCCGCTTCTACGACCAGCCCCACGACCGTTCGCCCCTGCGCGGCATTACCCACCATTTCCGAGAGGTCCGCGGCCTCATCTTCGAGGTCTTTCTGGCCTCCCTCGCCGTCCAGCTCATCGCGGTGGCGATGCCGCTCTTCACGAAGTTCCTGATCGACGACATCATCATGCAGGGCGAGGAGCGCTGGCTATGGGCGGCGGTTCTCGGCGTCGGCGGCGCCATGCTGATGCAGCTCCTGATGTCCTGGGTCCGGATGGAGCTTGCGTTCGCCGTCGCCAGCCGCAGCAACCTCTCCATCGTGAGGGCCGTCTACACGCGCCTCATCCACCTGCCGATGAGCTACTTCTCCGCGCGCAAGGCCGGAGATGTCACCAGCCGCCTCGAAGAGCAGGCGAAGGTGACGACCTTCGTATCCGAAACCGTGCCCGGGCTGATCATCGACGTGATGTCGGCGGTCATCTACCTCTCCATCATGCTGTGGTTCAGCCCGTTCCTCGCGGGGGTCGCGGGCAGTTTCGTGCTCATTCACATTCTCGTCGCGCGGATCATCGCCCCGCGCCTGCGCCTCGCCTTCGCAGAGGCCTTCGAAAAAGGCGCCGAACAGGAAAGCCACGTGCTCGAGACCCTGCGCGGCATAGAGACGATCAAGTCCACCGGCGCCGGCCCCTTCGTGCGGTGGCGCTTCGATGATCTCTACGCCGGGAATGCGAACCTGCAGCTCCGGATCGAGAGGATCTCCACCATCGCGGGCGTCGCCATCGAAACCGTCGGCCAGGCGGCGGCTATCGCGGTGCTCTTCCTAGGCGCGCTTCTCGTTTTCGACGGCGAGATGTCCATCGGCGTCCTCGTGGCCTTCACCATGTTCGCTGCGGCCCTCTTCAAGCCGCTGGAGAACATCGTCGCCGCCTGGGACGAATACCAGGAGACCCAGAACGCGGTCGAACGGCTGAATGACATTCTCGACAAGGCGCCGGAGTTCGAGCCGTTCGAGGCCCGTCCCGATCTGCTTCTGATGCCGCGGCCGCGCGGTGCGATCTCCTTTTCCCGGGTCGGATTCCGCTATCACCCCGATGACCGCAGCAACGTTCTGCAGAACATCTCGCTCGACATCGGCGCGGGCGAGAAGGTCGCCTTTGTCGGCCGGTCGGGCTGCGGCAAGTCCACCATCCTGAAGCTCGTCTTCGGCCTGAACGCGCCCACCGACGGGGACATCCGGATCGACGGTTTCGACACCCGCGACATCTGGCTGCCGTCTCTCAGGCGCCACATCGGCTGCGTGCCGCAGAAGGCCACGATCTTCGCCGGAACCGTGCTTGAGAACATCGCTCTGGCCCGGCCGGATGCGTCACGTACCGAAGTCGCAGAGGCGCTTCGCCTTGCCGATGCCGAGGACTTCGTCGCCGCGATGCCCGGCGGGCTGGAGGCGCGCCTTTCCGAACAAGGGTCCAACCTCTCGGGTGGTCAGCGCCAGCGCATCGCCCTCGCCCGCCTCTTCCTGCAGGACCCGGCGATCCTTCTGCTCGACGAGGCGACCTCGGCACTGGACACGGCAGGCGAGAAGCGGGTGATGACCAACATCGCGGAGCGCTTTTCCAGGCGTACGATCCTCGTCGTCGCCCACCGCCTGTCGACCATCCGGAACGCCGACCGAATCGTCGTTCTCAACCGCGGTCTTGTCGCGGAAGAAGGCACCCATGAGAGGCTGATAGCCGCCGACGGCCTCTACCAGACGCTCCAGAGCCCTGCGTAATCCGCCTGAAAGTGTCGAAAGTTGGGCGGCGGTGCGCGAAATTTTCCCCTAGGGCACCAAACAAGTGTAGCATTTCGATTACTTACAAACACAGGGAAGGACCGCGACATGACAAACAAGACACCCCTTGACATGGACGATCTCGACGCCCGCTCGCATGACATCGACGACGCGAAAGCCGATGATGTGTCGGGCGGTTTCTTCAGCCCAAAATTGTTCGCGAAGACGGCCTCAGGCGCTGCCGCCGGCAAGAGCAACCCCCCGCCTGGCGCGACTGCGAAGGCGTTTGGCAAGGGACCAAAAGTGGGACCTAAGCCCCCTCGGTGAAATGACCCCGCACCATACACGGCAGCGGTTTGCCGCTGCCGTGTTGGGGTTCGTGGCAGAATAGCGACCGCCGTCAGCCCGGCTCGACCCGAGCCCGTCCCGCGGCCCCCTCGATCATGTCCTGGAACATTGCCTCCCGGATGTCCTCCGCGACCTCCTCAAGCGGCTGGGTCCGCACCGCATGGACGAGAAACACCTCCCAGACGCCTTCGACCTTGACCGGGCCGACCACGTCGCCCGCCTCCGCGCCAAAGACCATCGCCTCGATATCGCCGGCAAGCTCTCCGCGTGCGACCTCGCCCAGATAACCACCCATGTGCGCGGTCTCCGCGTCGGTCGAATGCTCCATCGCCAGAAGGCAAAAGCTCTCGTCCTCGTTCAGCACGAGCGCCCGCAACTCCTGCGCGACATCCGCATCGCCCACCCGGATCCTGTAGAGCGTCACCCTGTCATAGGACGGCCGGTTCTCGACGTAGTTCCGCTCGATCAGATCGGGCGTGATGGTCTCGCGCAGCTTGCGCCGCAGGACGAGCTGCGCACAGGCCTCGCTGAGGACCTCCGGCGTCACGGCATTGTCCGCCATCCAAGCTTTCAACGCCTCACCGGATTCCAGCCGCATCATGTAGCGCATCTCGACGAAGAGCTCGCGGATCTCCTCGGGCGCCGCCTCGAACCCCCGCGCCCGCGCCGCCTGTGCCACTGCGACCTGCCGCAGCGCGAAGTCCCGCAGATCCGGCCCCCCGAGCAGCGCCGCCCATCCCAAGGCATCCGCCGTTGGAACCGGTTCTCCGTTTATGACGATCAACGTATCGATGAGTCTCGCCCCGGCCTCGGCGTCGCAGCGCGTTGATGATCGCACGATTGTTCCGTCATGCCGCGAGAGCTCGGCACCCGCAAGCCGAGACTCGCGGCACAGAACTTCAGGCGTCGCGTCCCGGACCCGGTGGCGGGCGTCCCCGGCCTCAGCTCTTGACGCCCGAGGAGTTCATCACCGCCTCCGTGACCCAGCGCGGCAACAGAAGATAGGCGACAGCCACCGGCATGGCGCCGGACTAGATCGCGCGGCCCATGTGCTCGATGAACGCGGCATATAGCCGGTCGTCGATCCGGGCGATCTCGAAATGGCGGTGGATGGCGGCGGTGATCTTCATGGTCTTCCTCGTTCAGTCGCGCAGATCGGCTGGAAGCAGATCGGCGGGGATGTTCTGGTAACAGACGGGGCGCAGGAAACGGCGGATCGCGAGCGTGCCCACGCTGGTCGCGCCGAAGTTGGTGGTCGCGGGGAACGGCCCGCCATGGACCATGGCGTCGGCGACCTCGACGCCGGTGGGAAAGCCGTTGGCGATCACCCTGCCCGCCTTGCGCTCGAGCACCGGCATCAGGGTCTTCGCGGCCTCGGTGTCGCCCGGGTCCATCTGCAACGTCGCGCTCAGCTGACCGTCCAGGGCGCGGGCGATCTCCTGCACCTGCGCGGCGCTGCCCGTGCGGATCACGATGCCGGCGGGGCCGAACATCTCCTGCGCGAGCTCGGGATGGGCGAGCCAGTCGGCGCCCGACACTTCGAAGAGCGCGGGCGCACCCTCGCGGCCCGTGCAGTCGGCGCGCAGGAGCGTCGTGGCGCCTCCGGCGGCCGCGGCGACGGCGGAGCGGTAGCCTTCGGCCATGCCTTCGGTGAGCATGGTCTGGGGCGCGACCTCGCCGAGCGCCGCCTTCGCGGTGGCGACGAAGGCGTCGCCCTCGGGTCCGGCGGGCAGGATCAGGATACCCGGGTTGGTGCAGAACTGGCCGACGCCGTTGGTGAGAGAGCCCACCCAGCCCGTCGCGATCGCCTCGCCGCGCGCCGAAAGCGCCGCGGGCATCACGAAGACCGGGTTGATCGACCCGAGCTCGCCGTAGAGGGGGATCGGCTCCTCCCGGCTCATGGCCAGATCGAACAGCGCCTTGCCGCCCCGGAACGAGCCGGTGAAGCCCACCGCGCGGGTCAGGGGATGGGTGACGAGGGCCGCGCCGGCCTCGGTGGTGTTCGACTGGACAAAGCCGAAGGTGCCCGCAGGCATGCCCGTGTTGGCGATGGCGGCGGCGATGGCCTGGGCCACGATCTCGCCCGTGCCGGGATGGGCGGGGTGGCCCCTGTAGACCACGGGACAGCCCGCCGCGAGGGCCGATGCCGTGTCGCCGCCGGCGGTGGAGAAGGCCAGCGGGAAGTTCGAGGCGCCGAAGACGCCGACAGGGCCCAGGGGGCGCTGGATCAGCTTCAGGTCGGGACGCGGCAGGGGCGTGCGGTCGGGCAGCGCCGCGTCGTGGCGGCGATCAAGGTAGTCGCCCTTGCGGATATGGTCCGCAAAGAGCCTGAGCTGGCCCGTGGTGCGCCCGCGTTCGCCGTTCAGCCGCGCCTCGGGCAAGCCGGATTCTGCCACGCCCATGGCGGTCAGCGCGGCGCCGCGCGCCTCAATCTCCTCGGCGATGGCCTCCAGCAGCAGCGCGCGGTCCTCGCGGGCGGTCCAGCCGTAGGTCTCGAAGGCCGCCTCGGCGGCCTGCATCGCGGCATCGACCTCCACGCGGCCCCCGGACCACACGGTCAGCGGGTCACCGGAGGCGGGCGAGGACCGGAAGGTCTCTCCGCCCTCGACCCACTGGCCTGCGATCAGGTGGCGTCCGGTCAGTTGGCTTGCGGTCATCCTCGGGTCCTTTCGGGTTCGGTCAGAAGTGGAACGGCGCGGCGGTCTCGTGCCGGCCGAGCGCGAAGGCGTCGGCCACGTGGATCATCGGCGTCAGGTCCACGTCGCTCCGGGTCGTGTTTGTGGACGCCGTGCTGTGGCTTGCGCGGACGGCTGCACCCTGGCGCGATCTGCCACCCGAGTTCGGCAGG
>Ga0008835_100647_pt1 | contig 27905 bp, 19 predicted proteins | sample HotLakConsoUCCRE_FD_62215 | JGI IMG/M metagenome (GOLD analysis project Ga0008835, IMG submission 62215) | Hypersaline microbial mat communities from Hot Lake, Washington, USA - Hot Lake Consortium UCC-RE (Hybrid Assembly) ... | reverse complement strand
TAAAATATAATGAAGAAACTTATACTTACGCTTACAATAAGTCTTTTCTTATTTCAGACTGATGCCGCAGCTCAACTGTTTGGGAAAAAGAAAAATAAAGACAACAAAGAAAAAAATGAAACCCCTAAAGGTGATTTCAAAAACTACAATGAAATCATTAAAGGCGAAGTGAAATCGGATAATGGGTTATTTACCACCCACCAAATTGATGATAAACTATATTATGAAATTCCTTTTGATAAGCTTGAGAAAGATTTATTGCTTGTGAGTCGGATTGTGAAACTACCTGATAATTTTGGAGGTGGTTACATCAATGCAGGTTCAAAAGTAAATGAACAAGTAGTCCGCTGGTATAAAAGAGACAAACACATTGATTTAAAAGTCATCAGTTTTCAAAATGAAAGCGATGAAGATTCACCCATCTACAAATCTGTGGAAGCCAATAACTTCTTCCCCATTCTTTATAGCAGTAAAATTGAAGCCCTAAATCCTGATTCAACTGCCTATTTGGTGGAGGTAAGTAGCTTATTTACTGAGGAAGTAAGCGCCATAAATGCCATGCCTGATAGATTAAGAAAAGCTTATAAAGTGAAAAGATTGGATAAAAGCCGATCATACATTGCTTCAGCAAAATCATTTCCTGAGAATGTGGAAGTACAGCACCTCATGACCTATGATGCAGCTGAGCCTCCAGGCAGAGATCAAGCCGGAACAATCAGTATGTTATTGAACCAGTCTATGATTTTGTTGCCAGCGGATAAAATGCAGCCTAGACTAGCCGATGATAGAGTGGGTTGGTTTACAATAAAAAAATATGATTATGACTCTGATAAACTAAAATCTGATGATTATGAATTGATCAGAAGATGGAGATTAGTACCTAAGGATATTGAAGCTTACAAAAGAGGCGAATTGGTAGAACCAATTAAACCAATTGTGTACTATTTAGACCCTGCAACTCCAGAAAAGTGGAGACCTTATTTCAAGCAAGGTATAGAAGATTGGAATGTGGCTTTTGAAGAAGCAGGTTTTAAAAATGCCATTATTGCGAAAGACCCACCAACTAAGGAAGAAGATCCAGAATTCAGTCCGGAGGATGTTCGCTATTCTGTGGTAAGATATGTGGCTACCACTACCAGAAATGCAGTGGGGCCATCAGTTTCAGATCCAAGAACAGGCGAAATCATTGAAAGCGATATTATTTGGTATCATAATCATCTAAGATCATATAGAAATAGATATATGATTGAGGTTGGTGCACAAAAAGAATCTGCTAGAACTCTAAATACTCCTGAATCCGAAATTGGTGAAATGATGCGGATGGTTATTGCCCATGAAGTAGGACACGCTTTGGGATTACCGCACAATATGAAAGCAAGTTCCGCTTACCCTACTGATTCTCTTCGTTCCGCTTCATTCACTCAGGAATATGGATTAACACCGTCCATAATGGATTACGCAAGGGTGAATTATGTAGCTCAGCCAGAAGATGAAGGTGTAAGGTATATCAGAATGATGGGACCTTACGACAAATATTCCATCAATTGGGGCTATAGATATATTCCAGAAGCAAATAACAAAGAGGATGAAAAACCTATTTTAGACGATTGGATTTTAGAAAAAGCAGGAAACCGTTGGTATGAATTTGGAAGTGGTTACGGAGTAGCGGATCCTCGAGCCAATACCGAAAGTTTGGGAGATGATCACGTAAAAGCGAGTGAATATGGATTGGCCAACCTGAAAAAAGTAATTCCTAATTTAGTAGAATGGACTTCTGAAAAAGGTCAAAATTATGATGAACTAACCGAAGTTTACAGAGAGTTAGGTTATATGTGGAGCGGATACATCCGCCACGTAACCGCTAATGTGGGTGGAGTATATGAAACTCGCAAAACAGCCGATCAAGAAGGAGTAGTTTATGAACATGTTCCAGCTTCAATTCAAAGAAAGGCTGTGACTTTTCTAAATGAACATGCATTCACTAATCATGAATGGTTGTTAAATAAAGGAATTCTACAAAGAATAGAGGATGATGGAGCTATTGATAGAGTAAAATCTTTACAATTACGAGCATTAAAAAGCTTATTGGATGAGGATAGACTTTTAAGAATGGTGGAAAATGAAAGTTTGAATGGTTCTAATGCCTATACTGTTTTAGAGATGCTGGAAGATTTAAGAGGGGGTATTTTCTCGGAACTGTACAAAAGTCAGGCTGTGGATACATATAGAAGAAACCTTCAGAGGACTTATGTTGAATTGGCCACCTCCAAAATAGCGGAATTAAAAGCTGCAGAGAAAAGGAACAATGATGTGATTATTTCAGATGTAATTCCGTTGATGCGAGCAGAACTGGAGCAATTAAAAGCCGACATTACCAGTAGAAGATATAGAACTACAGATAAAATGAGTCGAATTCACTGGAATGATTTATTAGCTAGAATTGATCAAAGTTTTGAAAAGTAAACGCTAATTTAAACAGCTTTTCCAAAGTTTAGAACTTTGGAAAAGCTTACTTCCATTCCCTTTCACACAAGCCAAATTTTCCTTTAATTTGCATCAAAATTAAACATAATGGCATTAAAAACATTCGTTAAAATATCTGAAGTTAGTAATTTAAGTGATGCACGTTATTGTGCGGGCATGACGGTAAACCTGATGGGGTTCGACTTAAACAAAGAAAATGCTGCCTATGTAAGCCCTGAAAATTTTATGGAATTGACCGGCTGGCTTTCAGGAGTTGATTTTGTGGGGGAATTTGGAAATGCTTCTGAAGATGCCATTAAAGCTTCTGTCAAAGATTATGAAATTCATTATCTGCAGACAGATAACCCTGCCATAATTCCTCTTTTTCCCGACTTTAAGCGTATTTTAAGATTTGATATGGATAAAGTAACCGATGCTGAGGAAGTAAAAAATACCATGCAAAAAGTGGCAGATGAAGTAGAATTCTTCCTTTTTGAATCAGGTAATGAGAATCACTATAAAGAAACTGTAGTCAATCAGGTTTTGGAATTGGCTAAAGATTACCCAGTGATTTTAGGCTTCAATATAGATGATAAAAATGTGATGGATTTGGTAGAAAACAATTCTATCAAAGGCATTTCTTTAAAAGGAGGCGAGGAAATCCGCCCAGGCTACAAAGATTTTGATGAATTGGCTGATATTTTGGAGACGCTGGAGATTGATGATACAGCCCCCTAACCGCCAATGGGGAAATTAGGTCAGTACCGAAGGTCCGGAAAGCAACAATCCGACACAAGTAGACGCTTGCCATTGGGGAGATTTACTCATGAAAGCGCAAAGTCTATCTGGCCTTCGATTGATTGTTAAATTTATACTTCTCTGTCAAGGCTCTTGTTCTATTCTGGCTATCAGACAATCCGGCACAAGCGGAGGCTTGCGCCATTAGGGGTGTGCCAGCGTGAGATATACTGCCAATAAATTTCTATTGGAAACAAAGCAAAAAAAATTAAAACTAAAAATAACCATCTCTCAGAATTTATTAAATTTATAGGATGAAAAAACAACGGATATATTTAGATACTTCAGTTTTCGGTGGATTATATGACGAAGAATTCAAGGAATTTACCGAACCGTTGTTTGAACGCATAAAAAAATCAGAATTTGAAATTATTTATTCGAACATAACGGAAAAGGAATTACAAAACGCACCTAAATATATTAAATCAACTGTAAAACTACTTCCTGATACTACAACTGAATATGTAAAATCCGATATTGAGACTGCAAAATTGGCAAAAAAATATATCGAAGAAGGTGTTGTTGGAGCAACATCTTATACAGATTGCTTACATATTGCATTAGCAACGAAGCATAATGCCAATATTTTAATTAGCTGGAATTTTAAACATATTGTAAACGTTGTAAGGATAATTGGTTATAATTCTGTAAATATTTCACAAGGATATAAACCCATTGATATTCGCTCACCTAGAGAATTAATGAATTATGAAAACTAAAGAAAAAATTAATAAAAAGACTTTTGATGCTGTGAAATTTATGCGGGAACAAAGAGACCGAATTTCAAAGGAAATTATGGATTTAAGTCCGGAGGAAATTGTAAAATATTTTGAACAAAAAGACAAAAAAGCAAACTTAAAGCCCAAGGCTTGACAGCTTCTAAAATTTTTATTACATCTCCCATAGCGCGCGTTGTGAAGCAAAACGCGTGCTTAGCACAAAAGTTCAATATCCAACAATCCTCTTTTTAAACTAGCATATTCCTTTGCTGAGCTATATTTATAATCCACCGTTTCTTCAACAATCTCTGCTTCAACAGCATTATTTTTTCCTGAATTTTGAAAAGCACGTAACAACCAATCTTTTCTACTTTCATTTATATTAATAATTTCCTCAAGTATTCTCTTGTTACTTAATTTCTTAAAATCTCTCATGACACCGCCTAAGCTTTCATTCAAATCTTTTGAACTTATAATTAAATGTAAATGGCTTGGCATAATACAAAATGCATGAATGTTTAAATTACGCTTTTCTTGATATTTTTTTAAAGTATCAATAATGATGTGATTGTACTCTTTTCTAGTAAATAAATCTATCCAATAAACTATAGTGCAAGTTACAAAATATACTCCTTCTAGATTGTTGAATTTATATTTCACTGAAATGCTTTTGGTTTTAATCTTTGATAAGTGAAAATATAAATCAAATCCTTTTTTACAATTCTTAGCAATCTTAAAAGTTGGTGATAAATAGCAAACAGCACGCGTTTTGCTACGCAACGCGCGCTATTGGGAGATTAACAGATTCAAAAACTAAACACTTTAAGCTTTTCCACATTTAAAATTTTACAAAATCATTTGACCTAAAATTATATTATTCCATTATTTCAACTGTGAGACTATAGCCTAAAAATATTGCATATCGCAATTTTTTGCAATCGTAACCGCAATCGTTTTCGGAATTTTTATTTGTCAAACACTTTTAAATAAGAAATATATAACTGTTATTGGACTTTTAACCAAATAATATATTTTATGAAACGATTGATTGCACAACTATTTAACGGATTATTGCTGATGGCAATAATTGTATCCTGTTCAGACGATACGCAGCTGGAAGAACAGCGAAAACACTCAAACAAAAAAGCCACCGACCCATTTTCGGACGTGAATCGTACGGATGAAAATAGTAATGAAAGAAACCCTGGTCCTGGTGGTGGAATTATCATGCAAGCCTTTTATTGGGACGTACCTGCTGGGGGTACTTGGTATGAAACCATTGAAAATAAAATTGCCGATTGGGATGCAGCTGGCATAAGCGCCATTTGGCTCCCTCCTGTTTCCAAAGCAATGGATGGGCCAAATTCTATGGGATATGACCCTTTCGACTATTTTGATTTTGGAGACTACGACCAACAGGGATCCATTGAAACTCGCTTTGGTTCACGCTCTGAATTAGAAAGTTTAATCAATACTGCGCACCAATATGATATTGAGGTTTATGCCGATATTGTACTAAATCACAATAGCGGGGCTGATCTGGAAGCTAATCCCTTTACCGGAACTGACACATACACAGACTACAATCCAGCTTCAGGCAAATTTTATAGGTCTGCCAGTGACTTTCATCCCAATAACATAGTGGGAAGTGATGAAGGTGTTTTTGGAGGCTTCCCAGACCTAAGCCATTCAGTTCCCTACGTGCAAGACTGGCTATGGAACCGTAGCGATGGCGTGGGAAAATACTACAGAGATGAACTCGGTTTCGATGGCTGGAGATTTGACTATGTCAAAGGTTTTGGCGGTTGGGTAGTCCGTGAATGGATGAATAATATTGGTGGATTTGCAGTAGGCGAATATTGGGATGGAAATGCACAAACACTACAGGATTGGGTAAACAGCACAAATAGGACTGCATCCGCTTTTGACTTTGCATGCTATTACAGAATGAAAGATGCATTTGATGGGAATGATTTAACCAAACTTCAAGGCGATATGCTCTGGAAGAGAGATGCTGCTAAATCCGTAACATTTGTAGCCAACCATGATACTGACGAAATATGGGACAAAATGCACGCTTACGCCTATATTTTCACGCATGAAGGTTATCCAACTCTATTTTATCAGGATTATGAAGAATGGTTAGACCAAGATAAATTAGATAACTTAATGTGGATTCACAGAAATTTGGCCACTGGAGGAACTGATATCTTATATGCAGATAACGATGAATATGTAGCCAGAAGAAATGGAAACCCAGGGATTATCGTTTACCTAAATGATTCCAATCAGTGGTTAGAAAGATGGGTACCAACCAATTGGGGCAATTCAGTGATCAAAGATTATACTGGAAATTCTAATTGGGAACCCACTACCCAAAATGACCAATGGGTAAAAATCCAATGCCCGCCTAATAGCTATACTGTCTGGTCATTGAAATAATTTTATTTTTAGTCGTCCAATAAGTCACCTGCTTTACAGTAGGTGGCTTTTTTTTCTAACCACACATTTAATTCAGCTAAAGCTGAAATGATTTAACCACAAAGTTTCGCTGAGAATTTCACAAAGGACAATAAGAAATAAAAAGCTTAAGCTGATTATTTACACCTCCATAAAGATAATATATGGTAGCCAATGGCTACATTAACTTTAACCTCAGAATTGCACGGAGTTATACTAGTTCGCAAAGAAATAATCTCAATGCTATCAATTATTTTAATCGTGAATCAATCATTTGAGCTCAACTACGAATTATTCAATCATTAATAAATTAAAATGTTTTTAATTAAGCAATTGGCAAAGCAAAGTCAATCAACAGCTTTATCTGTTACTTTGTCTTCTTTCTAGATGAATACGGGACAAATTATGAAATTCTTAGAGCAACTTTGTGTTAAAACTTTGTGTCACTTAGTGTAAAACTTAGAGCAACTTTGTGGTTAAAAAATCAGCCTTTGGCTGACAATTTCTTTTGTGGTTAAAAAGGTTCTTTATTGACATCAAAATTTAAGCTTAGTCAATTACCTTTGCAGCATGCCAAAAATAGATTTATCTCAAATCAACTTACCAATAGTCGAAATTCTTCCTGAAGTAGTTCAAAAAATAAAGGAAGAACAGAATCTTATCCTAAATGCAGAGGCTGGAGCAGGAAAAAGCACTATAATCCCTTTAGCTCTTCTAGAAATCTTTCAGGATAAGAAGCAGAAAATAATCATGCTGGAACCTAGACGTTTGGCAGCTAAATCCATAGCGCAAAGGATGTCGCAGTTGATTGGTGAAGAGGTGGGGAATACTGTAGGCTACCGAATCCGATTTGAAACAAGAATATCGGAAAAAACCAAAATAGAAGTGGTAACTGAAGGCATTCTCAATAAAATGATGGATAGCGATCCTGACTTAAAGGATGTAGGTATTGTGATTTTTGATGAATTTCATGAAAGAAGCATACATGCTGATGTGGCTTTAGCTTTGGCTCGTTTTACCCAGCAAAACTCCAGACCTGATTTAAAATTATTGATCATGTCGGCTACTTTAAATCAAGAATTTTTGGCAAAAGCATTAAATGCAAAGGTAGTAGCCAGCAAGGGAAGGCAATATCCTGTTGATCTCGTATATGCTGGAAATTTAGATCAAAGGTTATTAGCTGAACTGACAGCAGAGCAAGTAAAAAAAGCTTTAAAAGAAGATGAAGGTGATATTTTGGTCTTTTTACCTGGACAAGGTGAAATTTTGGCCGTTCAGGATTTATTGAGGAAATCTAAAGCAAAAGCAGAAATTTATCCGCTTTTCGGTCAATTAGCTTGGCATAAACAATGGGCAGCCATTCAGCCACATCCGCAAGGAAAACGGAAGATTGTATTGGCTACCTCTATTGCAGAAACCAGTTTGACAATTGAAGGCATAAAAGTGGTTATAGACACAGGCTTAAAAAAGAACTCCATTTTTGATCCCAATACCGCATTAAATAGCTTAAAAACACAATCTATATCACAAGATGAAGCCACACAAAGAGCTGGAAGAGCCGGGCGGTTGGCTCCAGGGAAATGCTACAGAATGTGGACAGAAGCGGAGCAAACGCTCAAACCAAGCCACAGATTAGCAGAAATACTTCATGCTGATTTAGCTAATCTTAAATTAGATTTGGCTGCAAGAAATATTCATGAAAGCAAGCGGCTGTTTTGGTTAACACCTCCCCCATTGGATAAACTCATTTATGCCGAAAATTTACTGATTCAATTAGAAGCATTAAATGAGGATAAAAACATCACAGCGATGGGCAAGCAAATGCATCAGCTACCTTGCCACCCGCGCTTGGCGCATATGTTAGTAAAATCAACAGAAAATTTATCTGTAGCTATTGATTTAGCCTCTCTTTTGGAAGAAAAAGACCCTTTATATAAAAAAGCTGGAGCTGACATCAGCGAAAGAATTCAATTACTAAGAACGCTAAGAGGTGAAAAAAGACTGGGCAGGAATTTCCAGAAAATTGAGAAAATAGCCCAATCCTACCGCACACTTTTCAAAATTGAAGAAGACAACAAAGAAGTTGATCCATATGCAATTGGCTTTTTATTGGCTATGGCATATCCTGATAGAATTGCTTCCGCAAAAAGAGGGAATAACGCACAATTTCAATTATCGAATGGAAGTATAGCTGCTATAGGGCATAAAGATGAGCTAGCAGATGAAAGCTGGCTGACCGTTGCAAATATGGATGCAAGAGGTGGAATGGGAAAAATATTTTTGGCAGCACCTTTAAATCCAAAAGATTTAATGCCTTTGGTGAAAAATCAACGAAACGTCCAATGGGATTTTGAAGAAGATGAATTTATAGTCAGCAATGATTTAAGTATTGGTAACATTACCTTAAAAAGAGAGGAATTAGATGATGAACCAAATGCTAAGGAAAAAAGAAAAGCAATCATAAAAGCTATTCATCTTCATTATGATGAAATCTTAAATGTGAAGGATGATTTTTTCAATTACCTAGAAGAAATAAAGGAAAATAAAATTGAAACAGAATATTCTGAGCTTGATTTGGCTTTTATGGGAATCACAGCGGAAAAGTGGTTACCAGAAGGAATAGAAGATGAAGCAGATATTTTCAACTATTTACAGCGCCTATCTCTAAAAGAAATTTTAAAAGAACTAATAAAAAGTTGATATAGGAGCAAAAATGCTAATAATGCATAGCATTAGAATGATTTACAATTTTTCACCTATGAAAGCGCAAGAACTTTCTAACAAAAAATCATTTATTCACTAGTCAAATTTTCAAATTATTAAAATGAGTCCTAATAATTTGAGGGATTTCCTCTTTAATGAACTCTAAATAAGTATGAGCTACGGTAGAAAATTTCTTCTCTTTCAGCCAAATTAAATGCCATTGCGAACTTATCGGAAAATCCTTTATGGGTATAATCTTTAACTTACCCGTATAAAGCTCATTTTGAATTCCGATTAAGGGAAGTATAGAATAACCTAAACCCGCCAAAACAGTTTGTTTGACAGCTTCATTCGATGCTAACTCCATCTTTATTTTTACAGGAATTTTATTTCTTTTAATAAAGGATTCCATTATGTGTCGCGTGCCAGAACCTTTCTCACGGTAAATAAGGGGCAAATCTCTCAAGATCTCCTTATCATAAGTCTGCTTAGTCAACTTAGTGTCACCCGGGCCAATTAAATATAAATTATTACTCATCAACGGCATACTTTCAACAGCCAGATCAGGTAGGACTGAAACCATAGAAAAATCGACCTTATTATTAGCTAAAGATCCAACAACGGATTGTTTGTTTGTAATCTCTAAGTTCAACTCCACTTCAGGATGCTTCTTTGCAAAATCAGAAAGAAAATAAGGCATAATATACTTTGCTGTTGAAACAATTGAGATCTTCAATTTCCCTATTAACTCTTCATCTGAAGTAAATCGCTTCTTTTCGATTTGGTCAATTTCATGAATAATAGATTCAATATGTTTTGATATCTCATACCCAAAATCTGTTATGTAAACCTTCCTCACTAAAATTTCAAAAAGCGGCTTATCAAACTGCGATTGTAAATTCTTTAAATGAATTGAAACAGCAGGCTGCGATAAATGCAATGCCTCTGAAGCCCTAGTCATGCTTCCCAATTCCACCACTTTATGGAATATCTGTAATTGATGAAGTGTGTAACTCATAGGTTTTAATTATAATTATCATAATAAATATTAATAATATTTTATGTAAAAGCTTTTCTAGGTTTGCAAAGAAATAAAGTAATAATCATGATAAAAGCAGAAAATTTAAAACTTATTTCAGGCACATTTAGCCCTGAAGACGCTTCAAGCATTCTTTTTGGATTGATACACAATAAAATTAACTTCCACAATTTAGAAATCCAACACATTAAAGAAACGGGCAGAGGTCATGCTGAAAAATCTGAACAAAGAATTAAAGAACTGAGACATCTTGAGAAGGAAATACAACACATTATTGAAGAAGCAAAGCATGAAAAAGCTAGCTTAATGATCGAAAGTATCATCAACATTAAAATGGCCAAATAAATCTTTAGCTATGAATTTAGAATTACTGTTTGAAAACCTGAGCAATCCTGCACTACTCTTTTTTCTTTTCGGCATTATTGCCGTACTCTTGAAAAGTGATTTGCAAATACCAGAAAGCTCATCAAAATTTATTTCGCTCTATTTATTGTTATCAATCGGCTTCAAAGGAGGCCATGAATTGGCTCATGCTGAATTAGATTGGTCTGTGTTTTGGACTGTTCTATTTGCCCTAGGAACTTCCATTATAATTCCAATTTACTCTTTCTATATCTTAAAAAGAAGATTAGATGCCCAAAATGCAGGCGCTATTGCTGCTTCATATGGATCTATCAGTGCAGTAACATTCATTACTGCTGTAAGTTTTCTGGAATTGCAAAAAATAACCTTTGGAGGACATATGGTCGCTATTATGGCCATGTTGGAAGCACCAGCTATTATGGTTGGAGTATTATTGCTCAATATTTATAAAGAAGAAAAAAGCGAAAAACTACTAGATAAATCTATTGTGTCACATGCTTTCACCAACGGGAGCGTACTTTTAATTTTAGCAAGTTTATTGATAGGCTGGATAGCCAGTGATAGTCAAGCAAAAGGGATAGAACCTTTTACCACTGATATTTTCAAAGGTTTTCTGGCCATTTTCTTATTGGATATGGGTATTTCAAGTGGGAAAAAATTAGGTAAGTTTTTCCAGCACGGAAAATTTGTATTAGCTTTTTCTATTTTCATGCCGCTTTTTAACGGTGTTGCGGTAAGTATATTAAGTGGCTTGGTCACCCAAGAAATTGGAGACCGCTTTTTACTGAGTATTTTAGCAGCAAGTGCATCCTACATAGCAGTTCCTGCAGCTATGAAAATTGCTGCACCTGAAGCTAACCCAAGTTTATATTTACCTATGGCGCTGGCCGTTACATTTCCGTTTAACATCACCATTGGCTTTCCTATCTATATGGAGATCATTAATTTAAATATTTTATAAGCACTTTTAGATAACAGAACTTTAATTATCGGTCTCCTCATCTTCTTCCTCTTCTTCCTCAATGGGAGGAAGCGGAAAATGAGTGAAGTTTTCTCTTAAACTGTCTTCTTCAAAATAAGTACTGGTGCTGAAATTATCAGGACTGATGTTTTCTAAGCGGAAATATGCAGTATCACTACTATTCCAAACAAAAACAACAGTATCAATTGTAGTTTCACGAGTGAGGGTTGGAGGCACAAACCAAAATCCTTTCAAAGTATCACTAGAGTTGCCACAGGTATCCGCTGGGTTTATATAAAATAACGAATCTCTATCATTGCTAGTCGCAGTAAAGCTAAAGATCAACTGCCTTGGAATTTCACAAGAATCAAAACTAACTTGCTCATTAAACAAAAAACGTTCATCCAAACTCCACCTTTTAATTTCTTGCTTCGATAACAATCTTTGTACCTCTACCCGTCTGAAGTCATTAAAAGTTGGCTCATCGGGTAAGCATGCACTTAGGATTAAAAGTAGAAAGAAGTAAGCAAAATTTTTCATGCGGCAAATATAGTTGATTTAAAATTTGGGATAATAAAAATTAGCTAAGAATTAAAAGAATCACTATACCGCTTGCCCAAAAAATATTCCGCATAAAAGTAATTTTATAAGTTAGTGTAATAGATAAATTTTTAAATCAATAAATGAGAAAAGTGCTAAAAAAATAAATTATCTTCATGTTCGGTTATCATGTTACAATTGTAAGTTTAAGTTTTGGCAGATATTAAAATTGTTGCCTGTAGCTAAGGATAATGAACCAATTTATAATTATTTTGACTTTAAGTTATAATTTAACCCTCTACCCTTCGATAAAATAAATGTATTATTCGATAAAGTATAGTATTTTTCACACCAATTAAAATTTGTATGTTTGTATAATGTTTCAGAAGAGTGGCTATATAAAATACATACTATTATCATTTTTTAGCTTTCTAGCTTTTAAAATGCTAATTTCTAATGCATTTGGTCAAAACTGTCCGTCAAGTCCCGCCATTTCGCAGGAATACAGACCGGTAAATGTTTGTTCCTTTGAAAAGCAAGTATGGTGGGATATTTCATTTAATGTTGATCCAGCAGATATAGATCCGACTTTATTTGATGGCTTTTTCGTATTTAACTGGGGTGATGATCCCGCTACTCCCGCAAACAGCACTATTGATGTAATACCTGCGACTTTCAACGCAGGTTTTAATGATTGGGAGTTTACAAACCCAGATGCAGTCCCTGCCCCCTTTAATGATTCACGTTTCGGGTATTTCGGGAATTATCCCGATGATTTAGAAGTTTGCGAAATCACTGTTACGGTATCTTTAGAATTCATGCCTACGGGAGTTGGTTATAATCAGGCAACTTCCTTTAAGTGTTCACAATTAAGAAATACACAAACATCTGATTATTATTCATTTGATAATCAAGAACCTGGTCAACTGGTTATTAATCCTCAAGGTGCAGATGATATTACCGTTTGTGAGGGAGGGGCTGAAGTTACTCTATTTGATGATAGTGAATTTAACTGTGTACTCCCTGCCGATACTGATAACCCAAATGATAATGAACGTCATATTCGGTGGGTTTATGGAGTAGCTGGAAGTGATATGGCGGATGTTATTGTAGGCGATGGTACTCCTTATCAGCAAACAGTAAGTGGTGTAGCCAACTACATCCCGCAAGATGCTGGTAATGATTTAGTGGACAATTATCCCGCCAATGTCGATAATAATAGTGCAGATTCAGAATCCTTAGAGATCACTATCCCTGGCTCCGCTACTCCAGGAGATATGTTTATTGTCAGAATGGATAATTGGGGGCCTTGTAATCCTTATAACTCTGCTGACCCAACGAATCCACCTCCAGTTTCTATTGAAAAAGTCATCAGAATTGTTGCAGCTCCGCAAGCCGAGCCCGAGGTAAGAGATGGTGCTGGTGTTTGGCAAGATAATTCGAATAATCCCAATGCCGCAGTAAGTTTCTGTGTGGGTGATGATGTGGATTTCAGAACTGATATGGACGAAGGAGATACATATGTCTGGGATTTTGATTGGAATGGGAATATAGCCGATTTTGGAAACTCTGGGGAAACAGGTAATGGCACTAACGTAAATGATGTCAATTTTACAACTGCAGGAAAGCTTTACCAAGTTGGTTTACAGATTACTCGTGGAAATACAGGGCCTCCATGTATAGAATACAAATCAATATTTGTTCAAATTGAAGAAGGGCCAGTTGCAGATTTCGATTTTGATATAACCTCTGCAGACCAATGTGAAGATATTATTTTTGGCACCGATAATACAAGTACTAATACAAGTACTAATCCAAATACCGACAATGTTTATACCTGGGTGATAAGGGATGGTGGTGGATCTGTGATTACGCCTACTAATTTTACCGGACAGGAAAATAATGAAGATTTAGCAGGAATTGAAATTTCTGGAATAGGAGAATATACAGTTGAACTTACTGCAACATCACCAGCAGCACCAGGTTGCCCGACAACAGAAACTAAATCTTTTTTTATTTACGATCAACCTACCGCAAATTTTTCTGCAAATGAAATATGCGAAGGAGATGCTACTACTTTTACCGATTTATCAAGCATACCAACTGTGATCGATGGAGATTTCATCGACACTTGGGAATTTGTTTTTGATTTTGATGAAACTGCTTTTACAACAGACCCTGAAGGAACATTCGATAGTCAAACCATCACTACTTTAGGTGCAGGCGATTTTAATGCTTCGGATGAATATAATTATACATACGCTGCTGCAGGAACTTATAATGTAGCGCTGAGAGTAACCACTAATAAGGGCGGATGTACATCCAGTGTTTTTACTTCTACAGTGGAAGTAAAAAATAACCCAACGGCAGCTTTTGATTTTGATCCTACTTACCAAACTGACAATGGCATTGATTATACTCAACCTCTTTGCCCTGGGACTCCAATAGCATTCATAAACAATTCACCTTCGGGACAAACTGATCCAGCCGTTGAAAGATATTATATAAGAGTAGAGCCCGAGAATGGAGCTGTTGCATCATTCGAATTCCCCCCAAACGCAGCAGATTTTTGGGTGGAAGGCAATGTAAGAGTGATTGATCCTACCAATATCAATACATTAATGCCAAACCCTAACTCAAGCGCAAATTATACTTATGATTTTACTTTTATAGCAGTTGGTGACAATGGTTGCGAAACAGAGTTAACACCACCATTGTCAATAACTTTACTTCCGGAAGATGTAGCAGGCTTTAACATATTTGAAGGTGACCCCGCCACAGCTGATCTTTACGATAACTCAGAAGTTTATTGTTCTCCTCAGGAATTTTATTTTGAAACTACTGAAAATTTTAATGCCGATCAATACATATGGACAGTAACAGATGGATTAGGGGATGTAGTGAATACCACCACCGTCAATACAGCTGCTGACCCGAACCCAGAACAATTTTCTTTTAATTTTGAAAATAACTTTCCATCTGTTTCTCAAGAAATATTTAACATAAATTTACAAGTAATTACGGATGATTTTTGTGTTACTGATCGAAACGAAACATTAAGATTGTTCCCTAAACCTACTGCAGAATTTGAAATTTTAGAATCAATAATAGAATGTGATTCTGTTTTTTATACTTTCAAAGCTATACAGGATGATATTGAATATAATTGGTCTGTAAATTCAACTGATAATACTAAGCTTGGCTCAGCAATTCAAGATGATCCAAATTCATCTTATACTGTAAGGTTCGGCAGACCTGATGATACAGAACCAGATTTAGATTTTACAGTGGAATTAAATACAGAAAACTTAGTCTTATGTCCGAGTGATACTGAGACCATGGATGTTACCATTCCAAATAAAGAAATCGTAACAGTAGATATTGATTTTATTCCTGCAGATTCTGAGGACTGTCTTCCATCTGTTTATGATTTGCAAAATACAACTGCATTAGCCCCACCAGCAGGTACGGAGTGGGAATTTGAAATATATAAATTCAATACAGCCACTACTGTTTACGATTTGGTTGAAACCATAAAAGGTGAAGATCAGCCGGTTGGAAATGAGGATTTCAGCACAGCCATCACTTATGAATTTACTGAAAGCGGTACTTATCGAATTGACTTGGTTGCCAATTTAGTAAGCAACTGTAGAATCGGATTATCAACTCCTGTTGAAATAGATATTTATGAAACCCCTGAACCAAACTTCAGAACTAATATTACGCAAGGTTGCTCCCCACTTGATGTTACATTAATTGAAAATTCATTAAGTAGTTCTGGTGATCCATTCGATTTATCTGTAGAGGTTTATGATCCAGTAAATAACATTGTAACCCAAACCATAGCCGCTACATCTGGAACGGGAGGGCAATTAAATAATTTCCTACTAGATCCATTGATCAATACAACAACAGACTTTATAGACTACGAAATCACATTAACAGCGACAGCAAATAATGCCCTTAATTGTTCTCTGGATTCCACTGTAATAGTTCGTGTTTACCAAGAGCCTGAAATTGACTTTGCAGTTACTTCTACAAATCCTGCTTGTCAAGAGAATTATGAATTTGAATTTGATATTACCTCTTTAAATGTTCCTGCGGGAACAGACTTGATTTGGAATTGGGGTGATGGAGATCCCGTACTTATTACTGATGAAACCGTCACTACAGTAAGCCATGAATATAGCAATAGAGCAAGCTTCTTTGGTGATGACACCTATACCGTTACCTTGACAGCTGAAACACCAAATAATTGTAGTATTAGTGTTACAGAAACCATCGATTTAAATCCAAGATTACAAGCACAGTTTAATGCAAGTACAGAACAAGGCTGTGATCCTTTAAATGTTACTTTCACTAGCGCTTCATTAGGAACAAATATTTCTGGCGGACATGAGTATTACAAAAGAATACAAGGAGCTACCACCTGGGATACTTTTAATTCTACTATAAGTTCAAGTGGGACTGTGACAGAACTTTTTGAAACTAATATTTGGGAAGTATTATATGTTGTACAAGGCGAAGGAGGATGTAGAGATACCGCAGCTATTAAAGAAATAACCGTATTCCCATCTCCTGACTTAGAAGTCAATGTATTAAATAGCCCTCTATGCCAGATAGATGAAAATGGAGAGTATGAATTTGAATTCGAACTTAATAATGTAAACGTACCTGCTGGCACTGAATTTACTTGGAATTGGGGAGATGGCTCTACCCCATTAACTACTAATTCAGATGGAAATCAAACTCATTTATTCAATAATAGACTAAGCTACTTTGGAACTGACAATTATACAGTAACTGTTACAGCTGAAACAACAGATGCCTGTATAATAAATGAATCTGTCAATATCCAGTTGCATCCTCAGATAGAAGCTATTTTCTTCCAAAATTTAGATGAAGGCTGTGCTCCGTTAGAAGTAAATTTGACTAGCTCTTCAAGAGGAACTGGTCTAACAGGAAATTATCTTTATCAAAGACGAGTTCAAGGTTCTGGCACTTGGAATACAATTACAGGTGGTGAAACTAATGGTTCTACCTCAGACATCTTTGAAAATACAACAGGAAGTGATATTGTATACGAAATCAGACATATTGTAAGTTCAGATGTTGGGAACTGTGCTGACACCTCAGAAATTTCTGAAATTTTAGTTTTCCCTGAGTTTTCAACGCCTGCTTTAACGGGACCAGAAGAAGTATGTAGCTTTCAACAAGAAGTCGTTTACAGCATTCCGCATACCATGGGTTCTACCTACAATTGGCAATTACCTTTAGGGGCATTTATAAGTTCTCAAAATGCAAATGGAAATCAGGTTAAGGTTAATTTTAGCTCCTTTTCAGGAGATGTATCCGTAAGTGAAGTAAATGAAAATGGCTGTGTTGGTGAACCAAGTGTTAGGTCAGTCACAGTACTTTCAGGCCCTGAAGTTACGCTAAGTCTAAATGGGCCGAATACTATTTGCCCAGGAGATGAAACTAGCCTATTATTTGATTTAGAAGGTGAGGGTAGTCAAGGATTTGATGTGATTTATAGTGATGGAGTTGAAAGTGATACCTTAGAAAATATTAGTGATGGACATATTGAAACCATCACTCCTACCCAGTCAAGAAATTATTTTGTATTGGATGTGATTGACAGGGAATATCCTAATTGTAATGCTGCCAGTGTAAGTGGCAATGCCTTTGTGAATGTAAATTTTGCACCAACGGCAAGCATATCAGGTGATGCCACTATTTGTGAAGATGGAAGCACAAACCTGTTCATTAATTTAACCGGTGCGGGTCCGTGGGAAGTGGTGTACACAGATCAAAACTCTAATTTTACTCTAGAAAATATCAATTCTCCAGTCTATCAATTAGAAGTTAGCCCTGAAGTAAATACTACTTATGAATTAATTTCAGTAACGGATAGCAACACTCCCGTTTGTAGCGGCACAGTGGAAGGTTCAGTATCGGTAGATATCAATCCAAAGCCAACTGCTAACATATTTGGCGATTTTGATAATATTTGCGCTAATGAAAGCGTAGAATTAGGTATTGAATTAACTGGATTTGCACCTTGGACTGTTCGTTACACAGATGGTAATAATACATTTACCATTCCAAATATAAGTCCACCCGCTGGCTTTGATCCTGAAAATGATAGTTATGTCCATAATTTTGATGTTTTTCCAAATACTGGAACTACTAACTACACCTTAGTGGATGTAAGAGATTCAAACTCTCCAAGTTGTATTGGCGATATTTCAGGAACAGCAGTTGTAAGATCTTATAACAGACCAACCGCTGAAATAGAAGGAAACAACACCATATGCTTTGGAGAAAGCAGTGCGATTACCTTTAATTTCACTGGAGATGGCCCTTTTGATGTTTTGCTAACTGCAAATCAAGACTCCATAGAATATAACGGCCTGCAGAATGGACAATCCGTAAATCTTAGCCCTGAAAACTCTACCGTTTACAGAGTTGTGCAGCTGGTGGACAGCAGAGGCTGTTTAGGTAATAGTTTAGGAAGCCCTGTAAGTATTAATGTAAATCAATTACCAACTTCTGAAATTTCAGGTAATGATGTTACTTGTAATGGGGAAGAAACTGAATTGATTTTTGATCAAACAGGGGTTGGCCCTTGGACGATCACGTATTCAAATGGAAGTCAGAATTTCAGTTTCACCACTTCTTTCAACAGACATTTTGAACCTGTATTTCCAACTATTACTACTACCTATACACTGGTCTCTGTTGTGGATAGTAATTCTCCAGATAGTTGTACAGGAACGATAAGCGGTAGTGCATTAAAAGAAGTATTTCCTCAACTGGAAGCTAGTTTTGAGGCAACACCAGAAGAAATGGTTCTTCCAGAAAGTACCGTAAGCATCACCAATACCACCACAAATAAAAGTGAATGGGAATACGAATGGGACTTCGGAGATGGTACAACATCAACTGAAATAGACCCAGCTCCGCATGAATATGGAACTTTCGGAACATTTGTAATAAGAATGACTGCCACCAATGGACAATGTACTGACACCTATCAAACTACCATAACAATTGGGGCAATCCCTCCTATTGTTGACTTTGACGCTGATCCTAGAGAAGGTTGTTTACCATTGGTAGTTGAATTTGAAAATTTAACAAGATTTGCCGATCCTTCCACCTATCAGTGGGAATTTGGAGATGGGCAAAGAGTGTCTGCGGTTGAAAATCCTACGCATGTTTACAGAAACCCAGGAACTTATTCTGTTAGATTATCAGCCACGAATATCACAGGGCAAAGAACCGAAATGTTTAAGCAAGATTTTATAGTAGTAAATGAAACCCCTGTTGCCTCTTTTACCATACCGGATGAGTATAGACAAGTATTTACCACTGAAGAAGTTAGATTTGTGAATTTAAGCGAAGGGGCAGATGAATTTATTTGGAGATTTGGGGATGGAAATGAATCCTTTGAGGAAGAACCAATTCATGCCTACCCAGATAGTGGAATTTATGACATCACTTTAATTGCTATTAATAGTGAAACCGGTTGTACAGATTCTATGACTTTAAGTTCTCAGGTACAAGTAATCTTAGGTGGTGAATCAGATGTACCTAATGCATTCACTCCTAGTAGAGCTGGGCCGAATACTGCCAGTAATAATCCATTACAAAATGACTTTTTCTTACCTAAAGTAGAGGGAGTTTCACAGTTTAACATGAAAATATATAATAGATGGGGAGAATTATTATTTGAATCAAACGATAGAACTGTTGGTTGGGATGGCTATTACAATGGCGTACTTATGCCACAAGGAGTTTACGTTTATCGATTAGAATTAGTCTTTGAAAATGGACGTAGAGAAACAAAAGTTGGTGACATCACACTTATAAGATAAGACTTTTGTATGAAGGATTTAGTGTATATATTGTACGTTAGAAGAGGAGTTTGAATGAATATAGATCGAATAAAAATTTTACATAAATTTCTACTTGTTAGTTTAACAGCCTATTTATTGGTTTTTGGAAGTGAAATCAAAGCACAAGACTTTCAATTTTCTCAATATCATGAATCTCCATTATATCTAAATCCAGCCTTTACTGGTTTAGGAAAAATGCATAGGGTTACCTTGAATTCAAGAGTTCAGTGGCCTAGTTTACCAAGAGCATACGTCACCAATGCACTGGCTTACGATTATAATTTGGATTACCTAAGCAGCGGATTCGGATTAATGTTAACAAGAGATGTAGCAGGATCAGGAAATTTAGGAAACACCAATGCTAGCTTTTTGTATTCCTACAGAGTTGCATTAGGTAAGAAATTAGTTTTAAGCACAGGAATGCAATTTGCTTACAATTTCACAGGATTAAACCAAAATGGCCTTACGCTGGGTGATCAGCTTTTGGATAATAGAGGAGTCTCATTCGATTCAGAATTAGCGAATGTTCAAAACATTCAATTCTTTGATTTTTCAGGAGGTATGTTGTTGTATAGTCAAATGCTTTGGGGAGGTGTAGCATTGCATCATTTAACCCAGCCAGAAATGTCACTAATTGGCGATTCAAACCCTTTAAATATGAAAATAAGCATACATGGTGGGATAAGAATCCCCTTATACCGAGGGCCGAAAAAAATGGATAATATCTCCAGCATTGCACCCTCCTTTGTTTATAAAACGCAAGGAATAAATGATCAGCTTGATGTTGGATTTAATTGGCATTACGACCCAATTTCTGCAGGTTTATGGTATAGGGGCGTTCCTTTTAAGCGAACAGATCCTAATGAAGGATTGTATGATAGAGATGCCCTAATATTCAAATTCGGGCTTCTATTCCCAGATTTCCAAGCTGGTTATAGCTACGATTTTACCATATCTGAATTTGGAGGAGCATCAGGTGGAGCCCATGAGATTTCAATTATTTTTGATTTTGAGGCTAAACTAAGAAAGAAAAGAAAAAAGGAATTTATTCCATGCCCTACTTTCTAAACTTCATTTCTTCTATTTAAGGCACGTCTCATCATATAACGTTCTACTAATACATCAATTGGTTTCAATAAAACTGCAATACCTAATTTGAATATAAATCCTATAGAGGTATCTCCCACTCTTTCTTCAACAATAGGCTCAAGAATTCCTTCTGAAATAATGAATAAAAGAATAGCTATTAAAAGTACAATGGATGATGCTTTTCTCCCCACTTTAGCTTTCACTAACTGGTCTATAGTATCTTGAAGCAACTGATTATTTACTTTCAGATCGTCATTGATCTTATTGATTTCATCTGATTGCTTTTTCAGCTTCTCATTAGCCTCGTTAAGTTTCGAGTGTAATCGATCACTTACAGAAGTTAAGAGTTTAGCCTCTCCTATCAATCGATCATACTTGTCACATAATAGTTTATAATTTTCCTTTACCTTATCAGCCGGAATATTTTCATCCTCTGCCAAAGCACGCACCTCATTCAAGAAGTCAATTTCTGACTGAAATACATCGGACTGGGTAAAGTTTTTTGACATACAGTATTACTATTCTTTGATTTCTTTCATGTTAAATGGGACTTTAATTATTTCTTTAAAATCCTCACCCGATTCCTCCATATCTTCATCTTCTTCATCAAAATACCATTCAATGGAAACCTGTTTCCCATTATCATGTATTTTTTCAAGCTTTCTGAAAATCTCTACTAAACACTTTGAAGAGCTAGTATTGAAGTACTCCAATTTAATCTCAAAAATAGTAGATTCTAAAGGATTATTAACATATTTATCTAACCAATCGAGCAATGGCTTATAAAACTCGATAGAATTTTCTGGAATTGACCTACCGGATATCAAAAACGTTTCTGCATTCGGATTAAAATCAAGTTTAGGTGTCTTCGGTGTTGCCTCTAAGTAATAAGCATCCATAGTGTTTTTTCTTAATGTTTTATATTCACTTGCAAACTGAAATAAGCATATTGATCATTTATGGGGTTGAAACCAAACGTTAAAGGTTGTCCAGATTTCCTAACCATATCCATTATTCCGAGGCCAGCTCTTCCTGTTTCGGAAAATACTCCCTCATCTAACTTACTTCTATACTTAGCTCTAAGTTCATCATTCGTAAGAAGGTTGATTTCTTCAATGCGTTTCTTAAGGTGATCGGTATTTGATTGTTTTATGTAATTACCAGAAATAACTTCATATGAAGTATTGTCTTTTACTACCATGACCATTATTTCTTGAAATGACTTGGATGAATCTTTAATTTCTTCCTGATTATGATAAATATTTTGAAGCACCTCAACCAAAATATTAAAAACCTTCTTTTTGGTCCGCGAATTATATTCAACCATTGCTAATTTATTTTCGGCTAGAGCCAATAAATTATTGGTTAAACTATCAGTGATAGCACCCTGATAGGCTAGCAATAGTTCTTCGCTTTCTTTCAGATTTTTAAATTTATTTAAGGTATCTAACATTTTCACCAAATCGGAAATAATGAATTAAATATGTTAATGGGTCAAATTACAATTATTTTTCTAATAAATATAATAATAAAATGATATGATCAAATTATTAATGTACGTTTCCTGTTAATTTTCTAATTAATGGTGTAAATATCAATGCTAATATACCTGCACCCATAATAAAAATAGTGATGAATTGAAAAATATCAGGTAATAAACTAGGGTTTTCTGCTATAGCATTTTGGTCAAACTCACCGGCTACTAATCCAGCAATTAAATTACCAAAAGCAACAGACATAAACCAGGCGCCCATCATCTGACCTACCAAACGCTTTGGTGCCAACTTTGTAACTGCACTTAAACCAACAGGACTTAAGAATAATTCACCAGTAGTATGTAAAAAGTAGGTTATTAATAACCAAGTAGGCAATACAGTATCAACAGAAAGCAGCAAATAGGAAGCGAAAATCATCGTTGCAAAGCCTAATCCTAAAAAGAGTAGTCCAAAGGCAAATTTCAAAGGAATACTTGGATTAAGATTTCTTTTAGCTAATTGAATCCAAAACCATCCAAAAACAGGAGATAATATTATAATAAACATTGGATTAGCACTTTGTAAAAAAGAAGCAGGCATTTGCCATCCTCCTATCATCCGATCAGTATACCGATCTGCAAATAAATTTAAAGAAGAACCTGCTTGTTCAAATCCGGACCAAAATATGGCAGAAAACACTAATAGAATTGCAATGGCACCTATTTTTTTCTTTTCATCCTTATTTAATCCGGAAAACATATAAATTGATACAAAAAACAAGACTAGCGTAGCTGCAACTACGTAGGATGCCACATTAGCCACACTAACAACATCAACATCGATATAACCAAAAGTTGTTAATAAAACTAAAAAGACAAGTGCTACTAAAAATGAGAAAATTCCCAGTTTTACTTTTTTCCTGAAAGCTATTTGCTTTTCACTGGCAGGATCAAATCCCTCTGGATGCAAACCAATTGTACCTAAATGTTTTGCCGATGCTCTGTACTGTATAACACCAATCAACATCCCAAAACCAGCGGCAGCAAAACCATAATGCCAATTGACACTCTCTCCTAAATAGCCTGTAATAAATGGTGCAATAAAGGCTCCTAAATTTATACCCATGTAAAAAACAGAAAAACCGGCATCTCTTCTGGCCGGTTCATTATCTTTGTAAAGTCCTCCTACAATACTGCTGATATTAGGTTTTAATAATCCTGTACCAATCACAATTAAGATCAACCCAATAAAAAAGAATTCCTGAGTGGGGATAGCCATGGCAAAATGACCACAAGCAATAATAATCCCTCCATACCAAACCGCTTTTTGCAATCCGAAAAACCGATCTGCTAACCAGCCGCCTGGTAAAGCCAATAAATAAACAAACATGGTATATAAACCATATATTGCTGTCGCAGATTTATCATCTAATCCTAGTCCACCGGTTTCAATGGAAGCCACCATAAACAGCACCAACAAGGCACGCATTCCATAATAACTAAAGCGCTCCCAAAACTCTGTAAAGAACAAGGTTGCCAAGCCCCTCGGATGGCCAAAAAATGTTTTTTCGGAATTCATATTATCTATAAGTTAACTTTATTTTAAATAATGAAATGCTAAATCTAATACGGGCATTTCATTAAAACAAATCCGGAGTGGAAATCAGGCTTATTTTAGGTAGAAAGTGTATTTCCTACACTATCTAAACATTTGTAAATGATTAAAAAATTACTTTTTAAGCAAAGTAAATTCTTTAACTTTGCACTCCAAACCAAGTTATACCTAGCGAAAATATAAAAATATGAAGGAATTTGGATTAAAATCCGCTAAATCCGGTTTAGAAAGCCTGGGTTTAAAAAATGTAGCTGAGGCTTACTGGAACCTCAGTCCTGCTGAATTGACTGAACATGCTTTAGCAAACAATGAAGGTGTACTGACTGATACTGGCGCATTGATGTGCGACACTGGTAAGTTTACAGGTCGTTCTCCTAAGGATAAATTCATCGTTAAGGATGATAGAACAAAAGATACGGTCTGGTGGGGAGATATTAATATTCCTTTTACTGAGGAAAAATTTGATGCACTTCACCAAAAAATGCTCAAATTCCTTGAAAATAAAAGAGTATATGTAAGAGATGCCTACGCTGGCGCAGACAAAACTTACAGATTAAATTTAAGAGTAGTCAATACGCAAGCATGGCATAATTTATTTTGCTATAATATGTTCTTAAGACCAGAAAAATATAAACTGGAAACTTTCGAACCTACCTTTACAATCATTAATGCTCCTGAATTTGAAGCTGATCCAGAGGTAGATGGTACTCGCCAGAAAAACTTCGCCATCATCAATTTTTCAAAAAATATTATCTTAATTGGTGGAACGGGTTACGCTGGAGAAATGAAAAAAGGAATTTTCTCTGTTCTAAATTATACCTTGCCAACTGATCACAAAGTATTATCTATGCATTGCTCTGCCAATATGAGCGAAAAAGCAGATGGTGATACTGCTATTTTCTTTGGTTTATCAGGAACTGGAAAAACTACGCTTTCAGCTGATGAAAACAGAGGCTTAATTGGAGATGATGAGCATGGATGGACTGAAAATGGTGTTTTTAACTTTGAAGGTGGATGTTATGCAAAAACAATCGATCTAACAGAAGAAAAAGAACCGCAGATTTATAAAGCCATTAAATTTGGCGCCATAGTAGAAAACACTCGTTTTATACCTGGAAGCAGGACTGTGGATTATGAAAATACTTCTGTTACTGAAAATACAAGGACAGCCTACCCTATTCATCATATCGATAATGCTGTTTCGCCTTCTATTGGTGGAATTCCAAAAAATATTTTCTTTTTGACTTGTGATGCATATGGAGTTTTACCTCCGATTTCTAAGCTTTCAAAAGGGCAAGCGATGTACCACTTTATTTCAGGCTACACAGCTAAGGTAGCTGGAACTGAAGCGGGTGTTACGGAACCTCAAACTGTTTTCAGTGCGTGTTTCGGAGCACCTTTCCTTCCGTTGCATCCAACGCAATATGCGGAAATGCTAGGAAAGAAAATGGACGAACAGAAAGTTACCGTTTGGCTAATCAATACGGGTTGGTCAGGTGGTCCTTATGGAGTTGGTTCCAGAATGAAATTGAAATACACAAGAGCCATGATCACCGCTGCCTTAAATGGTAGTTTGGATGAAGTGGGTTATAGAAATCACTCTATCTTTGGTTGTGCTATTCCTGCAACTTGCCCAGAGGTTCCTTCTGAGGTTTTAAGCCCTAGAGAAACATGGAAAAATGACACAGGATATTATCAGATGGCAAATAAATTAGCCTCTGAATTCAATGCAAACTTTAAGAAATTTGAAGATTATGCAAATGATGAAATTATGGCTGGAGCACCAAAGCCTAATTTATCTAAAGTTTAAGTAAGCTTTTTCAGTTAAGTTAAATATATACTGCCATGGGATTTAGTTCTCATGGCAGTTTTTGTTTGTAAATGTCAGATCAGTGTCTGACGGTTACAACCGTCTGAGGCATACACCATAAAGCCTAGCCGCTACCCTGATTCGCTAACTTTGACAAAAAACGGTCAGACGGGATTAGAGCATTGTTGACAGCGTATTGCTTTATAAGAATTCCACCAATCTTAAATGATTATTCACAACCCGTCAGACCGTGTGAAAAGACCCTGATATGCCTACCCTATCGCCTGCGTCCCGCTGGCGATGGCTTTTTGTTCCTCTGGACCGCATTAAAACTGTTTGTTAAAAAACATAATTTTCAGACCGATAAGTTTCATAATTAAATTTCAGTAAAGAAACCCAAATAACCATAATGGAATTTTATTGTGATGACCGATTTCAACATCGTCAATCACTAAATATCCATCAGTCTCATTCACTATCTGTTTTTTTCCTTTATCCTTTCCTCCAATTTCAAAAACATACTTCTCATCAATCACAAAATCTGCTTTTTCAGCATAAGTAACAGTATGTCTATGGGCAAGTTGATTCACAAAAAAGGTCTCTCTTAAAGTACCCTTGTTCACATCTGTGGCAAGTATAAAAGACAAATTCGTATTATCCAATAATATTTTATTAGGTTTCTGAAGCTGAGAAATGCCGTGAGCTTCTTTAAAAATATTCCTAATCAATCCAGCTTCATTTAAATAATGAATATAAAGTAAAAGTGTTTTCCTGCTGATCCCTATTCTTTCACTAAGTTTAGTCAAGTTAGGTACAAAAGGAACACTTTGAGCCAAAATAACCAGTAGCTGTTTTAATTTGCTAACATAGGCGAGGTCTATATTCCGTAAATTTGGCAATTCAATCTCCAAAATCATATTAAGTACCTCTTCTACCTTTTGAGCATAAAGTGAAGTTGACTCTCTGTAAAACGGATAGTAGGCTGATTTTAAGTATTTTTCAAAATATTTAAATGGTTTTACTTTACTAGAAATGTCAAGTGCTAAAGACACATGCTCATTTAAAAGTCCCTCAAAGCTAACTTTTGGAAATTCCACTCCTATCTCCAATTTAATATATTCCCTAAAGGATAAACCTTGCATTTCATATACAATAGCTCTTCGACTCAGGTCGGCACGGGCATTTAATATCTCCAATAAGGATGAACCCGTAAACACTACCTTAATCTCGGGAAAATCATCGTAAATATTCTTTAATTCTTTAGCCCAATTAGGGTATTTATGCACTTCATCCACTGCTAAAAGAGTTCCTCCCCTTTGGGCAAATTGATAAGCTAAATCATATAGTGAATTAGTCGCAAACCATAAATTATCCAAGCTGACGTAAAGTGTTTTTTCCTGATAATCAGGCTGCAATTTCATAAACTGAAGTAACAAAGTCGTTTTACCTACTCCTCTTTGTCCTTTAATGCCAATTAAGCGGCTATCCTGTTGAAGCCATTGAATACTATCTCGAACAAAAGAAATATCTGTAGCTGCAATCTTTTTGAGGTATAGATTTATTAGCTTTTCCATTATTGTAATATTTAAAATACAAATATAATTAATTTTGTTACTTATAGTAAACGTCTTTAGACTATTTTGTTTAGAGTAGATTTAAAAAAAAAGGAATGGTGCCGAAAGGTGTAGAATGGGCTAGTACCTTAAATACAATGCTTACTCGTTCCTCTGGAACGAATTAAAACTGTCTGCTTTTATAGCTAAGATTGGCTTTTATAGCTGGCAAACGCCAGAGGCGGAATTATATTCCAACAACTGGAGACTTACCTACCAATACAACCACCCCGTCCGCTGGCTCCTAAAATCCGCAAGTAACTCTGTTTCGATTATTTTTTGTGTTTTACTCCATTTAGTTTTGGAGATTTGAGGGAAAATCAGGCTCTAATTTCTTTGTGTCCAAATTTTTCTTTTTTT
>Ga0008835_100642_pt1 | contig 28174 bp, 31 predicted proteins | sample HotLakConsoUCCRE_FD_62215 | JGI IMG/M metagenome (GOLD analysis project Ga0008835, IMG submission 62215) | Hypersaline microbial mat communities from Hot Lake, Washington, USA - Hot Lake Consortium UCC-RE (Hybrid Assembly) ... | reverse complement strand
TCATCCAGAACTCCGGCGTCGTCCCGAAGGCCGCCGCCAGCCGCAGCGCGGTGTCGCCGGTCACGCCGCGCTTGCCCGCGACGATCATGGAGATCCGGTTGCCCGGCACCCCCACCCGCGCCGCGAGTGCGTTGGCGGACAGGTCGAGCGGCACCATGAACTCTTCGGCCAGAATCTCGCCCGGATGCACGGCGGCGAGCACCTCAGTGGTAGTCAGTGATTTCGACGTCATGGGGTCCATCCTCCTTCCAGACGAAACAGATGCGGTACTGGTCGTTGACCCGGATCGAGTGTTGCCCGGCCCGGTCGCCTTTCAATGCCTCCAGCCGGTTGCCGGGCGGCACGCGAAGGTCGTCCAGCACATGCGCCGCGTCCAGCATCGCCAGTTTGCGCTGCGCCACCCGTTCGAAATTGACGAAGCGCCGGACCCGCTGGCGCCCGGCAAGGCGTTCGGTGTCGCGGCAGGCGAAGCTGCGGATCATACGTGATACGTATGATGTACTGTGCGTGATGTCAAGCAAGCGTAGGGTGGGTGAAACCCACCATGGTGGGCAGACTGCCTGTCCCACGGACGCGTCCTGTCGATGGGTGGGCTTCCAGTCGACCCGTGGTGGGTTTCACCCACCCTACGCCCCCCAATCCCTAACACGCCGTTAAACCGTCCCCGTAACCCCTTGATCCATAACACCCGCGCCCCTGTCCCACGCGTGGGACACCCCCGGCGCTCGCAACCGACCGGCCCGCCGCTACGTTACCCCCGGAGCCACCCAACCGCCCGGAGCGCCCATGTCCCTGATCGTCCTCTTCCTCGCCACCTCGGTGATCTTCCTCGTCCTCGACGCGATCATGCTGTCCACCGTCATCCAGCCGCTCTTCAAGCAGCACCTCGGCGACCAGCTCTACGCCGGCGGCTTCCGTACCGGGCCGGCGATCCTGTTCTACCTCGTGAACATGGTCGGCATCTTGTGGTTCGCTGGCTGGCCCGCGCTGCAGGCGGACGCGCCGGGGCAGGCGGCGCTGAACGGCGCGATCCTCGGCCTGGTGATCTACGGCGGGTACGAGTTCACCTCCTGGGCGGTGATGCGCGACTGGCACCCGCAGATGGTGGCCACCGACCTCGCCTGGGGCACCGTCCTCACCGCCGTCTCCGCCTGGGGCGGCGTGACGATCACCCGCTGGGTCATGGGCGCCGTCGGCTGAGCCGTCAGGCCACCTTGCGCCGGTTGGTCAGTTGCGCCACCGCATCGGCCGTCAGACGGGTCTCGCGCGCGACACGGTAGCGGGCATGGGCCGCCGCCTCGATCTCGGCGATGCGCCGATCCTGCGCCCGCCACAGCGCCATGAGCATGCCCAACTCGGGAAGGTGGCGCTGGATCGACGTCTCCTCCACCTCGTTGCGGTTGGCGGCGCGGTGCCAGCGGGAGTCGAGGAAGTAGCGCTTGGACGGTGATTGCATTCCGTCCCCGCGCCAATTTTTTAGCAAGAACAGGTCTCGGGTCCGGGCCGCGTAGTGGTTGATGACGGCTCCCTGCCAAGGGAAGTCGCGCTTGCGGTTGGTCCGCCCCTCGCCGGAGGACATGTGGTTGCATTCGGTCGGGTGATGGAGCGCGCCGGGATGAAGCCGGCGGCCCAGTGCGTTGCACAGCGCGACATCTCGGTGGGTGGGCCGCTTGGGCATGTGGTCGATGCCGGCGCCGAAGGAGGCGGGGCGGAACATGGTCTTCTGCATCGCGCCAACTTTGCGCGACGCGGCGGCCCAGGTGAACGCCTCGGTCTGCAGGGACCCCTCGGGCCACTCGTCCTTGCCGCTGTCGCCAAAGAGCCGCCAGGCCACGGCCGCCGCGTCGTGATCGCCGAGCAGCGGCAGCCACCCCGCAAGGCGTCCGTCGCCATGGTGGATGTTGAGAAACTCGTCGGCGTCGATGTGCAGGAGCCAGCGCAGATCGCGAACGCCCGGCTGCGCCAGAACCTTTGCGACACCGGCGATCTGCGGCGCGATCAATCCGTGGTCGTCGTTGCGGATATGGGTGATCAGCCCCAGCCGGTGCAGCCTGTCGCACAGCGCGTCGGTGCCATCGGAACAGTCGTTCGTCGCGATGAAGACGTGGTCGAACCCGATCAAGCGGTGATAGGCGACCCACTCGGTGACGAACATGCACTCGTCGCGCATGCACGCCATGACGGCGGTTTCCATTTTCCTGCCTCGATAGCCTTTTTTCGAGGAGGATACGCGCGCGTCGGCCAAAAGATAGCAGGCCCCGCACCGAAGCCGCCGCGATGTGGCGCGGCGGACTCACTGTGCCGTCAGCCGATCTTCTGCAACTCCACCGCCGATTCGCGGCCGTCGCGCCCGGCGCGCAGCTCGTAGCTGAGCTTGGTGTTGTCGGGCAGGTCGGTCATTCCCGCGCGTTCGACGGCGGAGATGTGGACGAACACGTCCTTGCCGCCGTCATCGGGCGCGATGAAGCCAAAGCCTTTGGTGGTGTTGAACCATTTCACGGTGCCAGTGGGCATCGGTCTGTCTTTCCTTTTGAAGTCCGGGGCCGTCTGCCGCAAAAGGATGGGGCAGGTGTGCGAAAAGGCAAGATTGCGGGCGCGCGGCGGGGATGGATCGGGGCCGGTTTCGGCCTGCGAAATGCCCAGCGGGCCGCGGGGTGCTGAAAATGAGGGCGAAATGCGGATCTACGGGCTGAAGACCTGCGACACCTGTCGGGCGGCGGTGAAGGCGTTGGCGGGCCAGGGGGCGGTTCTGGTCGATGTGCGCGAGACGCCGTTGGCCGCCGCCAAGGTTGCACGGTTTCTCGATGTGTTCGGGGAGGCGCTGGTCAATCGCCGCTCGACCACCTGGCGCGGAATGCCGGAGACCGAACGCGCCGGCCCGCCCGCGGCGTTGCTGGCGGCGCATCCGGCACTGATGAAGCGCCCGGTGATCGAGGCCGGCGGCGCGCTCTACCTCGGCTGGGACGCGGAGGTGAAGGCGGCGCTGGGCGTGGCCTGACGCTGCGCCAGCACCCGGTCTAGCGACAGCGGCCCCGCGCCCTTCAGGACCAGCACGATCAGCGGAAACAGCCAGAAGGCGCGGGTGTCGATCAACCCGTCGGCATGGCGGTCGAAGAGCGCGCCGAGCGCCGCCCCGTGGCCCATCACGTCCACCCATGTCTGCACCGCGACGAAGCCCACCATCCCAAGCGCCGCAAGCCGGGTGAACAGCCCGATCAGAAGCAGGACCGGCAAGATGAATTCCGCCCAGGTGCCGAACAGCACCACCATGCGCGGCAGCAGCCCAAGCGCGGAGGGATCGTAGCCGACGGCATCGAACGCCCGCGGCACGATCTGGATATAGGCGCCGCTGGAGATGTTCAGGAACCCCGGCAAGCCATCGCCGATCTTGGTCAGGCCCGAGGTCCAGTAGTAGCCGAACAAGGCGGCGACGAACACGAACCGCGCCAGTGTCGGCAGGAGGGCGGGGGCGAGATGGGTTTCCAGCGCGCCGAAGACGCGGGTGTGCACGGTGACGAGGGCCTGCATCGACGGCGCTCCTTTCAAAGGGTGGCAGGGTCGAGCGTCAGGGCGCCCGAGGTGAAGAACAGGGTGACGAGCGCGACGATGTCGGCGCCCGGATGCTCGGCCAGCGTGCGGGTCATCGCCTCGGCGAGCGTCAGCCGCCCCTTGAGCGCGCGGGCCATCATGAGGCCGCCCGTGGGCAACAGGTGCGGGGACGGGTCAAAGCCCTGGCGCGCGATCAGCATATCCTCGGGCGCGGTGCCGGGGCGGGGGGCGCCGGGCTGCGCGTTGAAGCGCCAGATGCCATGAACCGGATACCGCGAGGACAGAACGAGCGTGGACGGCGCCAGCCTCGGGCGCAGCGCCATGACCGCCGCCGGGTCATGGCCACGGGTGTCGAAGGGCGCGGCATCGGCGGCGTGGTAGGATTGCCGCAGGCCGAGGTCGAGCCGGGCGACATCGGGCAGGTAGGGCAGGTGCCGGACCGGATCGAAGCGGGTGAGAAAGCCGGGGAAGGTCGTGCCGTAGAGCGCCAGCCGCGGATCATCGGGCGGGTTGGCGCGCAGGAAGACGCCGGCCATGGCGCGGAAGAACGCGGTGCCCACCAGCCTTCGCACGGTGGGAAAGCCGGTTTCCAACGCCTCGGTGAGGGAAACGGCGACGTTGTTGCGATAGACGTCGAAGCGCTTGCCGGCGGGGCCGCCGAAAGGGTCGCGAAGGCCCTCGGGCGCAGGCTGCGTGGGGTCCATCAGCGCGGCGGCGAAGGCGGATTGGTCGCTCATGCCGTGATCCCCTGCGGGGCGAGGACGGCCCTCGCGCGCCCGGCCTCGGCAATCAGCTTGGGCAGGGGCGGCACGTCATTGTCCCATTCGATCAAGGTCGGCTTCGCGCCGCCCCGTGCGATGGCGTGGGCGTAGAGCGCCCAGACCGGGTCGGCGACCGGGCAACCGTGGCTGTCGATCAGCAGCGGGCGGCCCGCGTCGTCGGCATCGGCGTCATGGCCGCCGAGATGGATCTCGCCCACCGCGTCCAGAGGGAAGGCATCGACATAGGCGCGCGGGTCGGTGCCCAGGTTCACCGCCGAGACGAAGACGTTGTTGATGTCGAGCAGCAGGCCGCAGCCGGTGCGGCGCGCCAGTTCGGACAGGAAATCGACCTCGGACCGATCGCTTTCGGCAAAGGCGAGGTAGCCCGACGGGTTCTCCAGCAGCATCCGGCGCCCGAGTGCGGATTGCACGGCGTCGATGTGCCCGGCCACGCGGGACAGCGTCGCTTCGTCGTAGGGCAGGGGCAGAAGGTCGTTGAGAAAGCCGGTGTCGTGGGTCGACCACGCCAGATGTTCGGAGAAGCTGGCCGGGTCCAGCCAGTCGCACAGGCGGCGCAGCCGGGCGAGGTGGTCGGCGTCGAGCGGACGCGCGCCGCCGATGGACAGGCCGACACCGTGCACGGAGATCGGGAAGCGCTCGGCCAGGGCGCGCAGCTGCGCCAGCGGGCGGCCACCGTCGCCCATGTAGTTCTCGGCGTGGATCTCGAGCCAGCGGACCGGGCCGGGGTCGGCCAGAAGGCCCGCGACATGCTGCGCCTTGAGGCCGATGCCGACGGCGACGGGGAGGGGGTGGGTGGCGGTGGTATCAAGCATCTGGAACGCTCCGCGACAGGGCGCCCGGGCCGGCGGACCGGCCCGGACTGGGGGTCTTACATCTCGACCGAGCGCAGGGTCGACGTGTCGGTGCCCTCGGGCAGGTCGCGGGCGAGGCCGGCATAGCCTTCGGCCTCGAGCTCGGCCTCGGTGGCGCCCATGCGGCCGTCGGGCAGGTCGATGTCGCCGCAGGTGCCGGCGGGCACGAGCGTCCAGGCGTTGCCCTGGTAGTCGACGGTGGAGGTGCCGGCGCAGGTGGTGCCGGGGCCGGCGGCACAGTCGTTTTCACCGGCGAGGCTGACGCCGAAGCACTTTTCCTGCGCCTGCGCCTGGGCATCGGTCACGCCGTGGGCGGTGACGGCGGCGGCGACGGCACCGAGCAGGGCGAAGGAGTGTGTGGCAGTGGTCATGACGAAAAAGCTCCCGAGTTTGTGTTTGAATGTCGGTGTGTGGCCGCATCTGCGACCGACGCTCGAAATCTGGCGCATGGCTCCGATCAAACGCCAATCACGGCTGCGTGGCGCACGTTGGCGTGACCGCGCGAGAGAGCGGCGTGACGTGACTGTCTTGTGAAAACGATTGTATTTCAAAAGGTTGCGGTCGTTGCGATGCCGCGCGGCGGCGCAGCTTGCCGGCGACGCGCGGATTTGTTGCGGTGCCCTTGCGTCAATGTTTCAGTGCGCGGGGTCCGGTTTCCGGCTCTTTTGCCCGGGGTCTTGCATCGCTATGTGAACAGCGAACAGCGATGGAAGGACGACGAGGATGCGCAACGCGGCGCTGGTGCTGGGGTTGATCGGCGGCGTGCTCGCCATGATCGTGGGGTTCTTCGTCTACGGCTATGTCGTGTTCATCGACTGGTTCGGTGAGGTGCCGGATCTTGCCCGGCAGGTGCGCGACCCGGAGATGAAGCAAACCGTCTCCTTCGTCGCGCCGATCGTCGCGATCGCCGGGGCCGCCATGGCGCGGGCGCGGGCACTGTGGGGTGGCGTGCTGATGCTGGGTGCGGCGGCGGGCATCTACCATGGGTTGGGCTTCGGCGTTTTCACCATGTTTCCCATCGCTTGCCTCGCGCTGGGCGGCCTTCTGGCGCTGGCGGCGGGCAAGCCCGACGAGGAACGGGCGCATTTCTGAGGCGCCATGCAGGTCCGCGCGCGGCGACGGAGTGAAGTTCTTTTCGGAAAAGTTGCAACATGCAACTTGACTCGCAGCCCGTCATGCGGCGGCATGTGCGCGGGGGGGAACAGGTGTCATGGCAGGTGACGACCGCGTATCCCGAACTATATGGCAGCGACGCCAACAGGGACGGCTACCGTGAGGCGAAGCAACGACGACGATGGGCGCATGCGCCCGGCGGAGGACGCGCCCGAAACCGGCGGTGACCTTGGACAAGGTCCATCCGGAGTCAACCCGAGGTCCGTCGAATGGCTGGCGCGTGCCGCGATTGCCCGTCTGGCGGCGGAAGCCTCGACCCGGTCCAGCGGCAGCAACGACCTTGTGCCGGACGGTGTGATCGACGCGTTCTGCGGCATGCTGATCGCGGGCGAATTTGCCGCCGCGGAATCGCTGGTGCGGCGGCTCACCGCCCGGCGGCAGAACTACGCCAAGATCGCCGACGGGTTGCTGTCGGAGGCGGCACGCCGGTTGGGGCGCCGATGGGAGGAGGACACCCTGTCCTTCGCCGATGTCTCCATCGCGATTTCGCAGATCTTCCGCCTGAACCAGACCTTTCGACAGCGCAACGTACCGCTGGTGCGGGGCAGCGACCGGCTGGCGCTGTTCGCCTCGATTCCGGGCCAGCCCCACAACCTCGGCCTCGTGCTGGCCGCCGAGGCGTTCCGGGGGGAGGGCATGCAGGTCGACCTGCGCCTCGACACGCCCTCGCGCGAGATCGTGGAGATCGCGCAGCGGGTGCGGCCCACGCTGATCGGCCTGACCATCAGCCGCGAGGACAAGCGCCATCAGCTTGCGCATCTGATCCTGAGCCTGCGGGCGCTGCCGGTGCCGTTCCGCATCATGCTGGGCGGGCGCGGTGCGCTGAACCTGGCGCGGGTGCTGCCGCGCGGCCATGTGGACCGTGTGGTGACCGATATCGCATCGGCGCTCAAGGAAGCCTGACCCGCGTCAGGCGCCGTGTCAGGCACCGTCCATCGTGATGCAGATGTTGCCGAACGTCGCCTGCGCCTCGAGCGCGCGGAAGGCTTCGGGGGCGTGTTCGAACGGCACGGTCCGGCCGACGACGGGGCGCAGCCGGTGCTGCGCGATGGCGCGGGCCATGGCGGCGAAGCCCTGTCGCGAGCCCACGGTGACCGACCTGAGCGTCAGCTGCCGGGTCAGGACGGCGGGCAGGAAGATCTCGGGCCGGTTGCCGGTGACATTGCCGATCAGGATGATCTGGCCGCCCACGCGCGTGGCGCGGATCGCGTCGGGCAGGGTCTTTTCGCCGCCGAGTTCCAGCACGCGGTCGACGCCCGCGCCTTCGGTCGCGGCCCGCACCGCGGCCGACCAGTCGGGCGTGGCGCTGCGGTCGATGACCAGATCGGCGCCGAGGGCCTGGACCCGCGCGGCACGGTCGGGCGACGAGGTGGTGACGATGACGCGCGCGCCGGCGGACTTGGCCAGCATCACGCCCATCAATGCCACGCCGCCGGTGCCGAGGATCAGGACGGTTTCACCGGGGCGGACAGGCGGCGCGGCGTCAAGCGCGCTCCACGCGGTCAGCCCGGCGCAGGGCAGCGTGGCGGCCTCGGCATCGGCGAGATGGTCGGGCGCGCGGGTGACGCCCGAGGCGGGAAACACCCGGTGCGTCGCCAGCACGCCGTCAAGCGGGCCGCCAAGGCGGCCCTCCTCCAGATCGGCGGGGGGCGCGCCACCGTCCCAGTGCTGGAAGAAGCTGGGGCAGACACGGTCGCCGGGTTTCAGATCGGTGACCTCGGCCCCGGCCTCGACCACCACGCCCACGCCATCGGACAGCGGGATCAGCGGCGGGGTGACCCGCCGCCCGTGCTGGCCACGCAGGACCACCAGATCGCGGTAGTTGAGCGCGGCCGCCCGCATCGCCAGCAGCACGTCGCGCGGGCCCGGGCGGGGCATGTCGCCCTCGCGCAGGCGCAGGCGCAGGTGTTCGTAGCCGAACCCGCCCTCGAAGACCCAGGCCCGCATCGCCCGCCCTCAGCGCAGGTCGGGCGGCACCGCCTCGGCGGCGACTTCGGCCACCACGTCCGCCAGCGGGCGCACCTGCGTCTGCTGTTCGCCGAGGCGACGGATGGTGACGGTCCCCTCCTCCACCTCCTTGCGGCCGACGGCGAGGATCACCGGCACCTTGCCGACCGAATGCTCGCGGATCTTGTAGTTGATCTTTTCGTTGCGGATGTCGGCCTCGGCCCGGAGGCCCGCGGTCTGCAGGTCGGCGACGGCCTTGTGAACGTAGTCGTCCGCGTCCGACACGATCGAGGCCACGACGACCTGGCGCGGCGCCAGCCACATCGGCAGCTTGCCGGCGTAATTCTCGATCATGATGCCGATGAACCGCTCGAACGAGCCGAGGATCGCGCGGTGCAGCATGACCGGGCGATGCTTTTCGCCGTCGGGGCCGATGTAGGCGGCATCGAGCCGTTCGGGCAGGTTGAAGTCGGCCTGGAAGGTACCGCACTGCCATTCGCGGCCGATCGCGTCGGTCAGCTTGAAGTCGAGCTTCGGCCCGTAGAACGCGCCTTCGCCGGGGTCGACCTCGTAGTCGTTGCGCACCGAGAGGATCGCCTTTTCAAGTGCTGTCTCGGCCTTGTCCCAGACCTCGTCGGAGCCGACGCGCACCTCGGGGCGGGTCGACAGCTTGATGTCGAAGCTGGCAAAGCCCGCGTCCTTGTAGATGCCCGACAGCAGGTCGATGAACCCCGCGCATTCCGCCTCGATCTGGTCCTCGGTGCAGAAGATATGCGCGTCGTCCTGGGTGAAGCCGCGCACCCGCATCAGGCCGTGCAGCGCGCCATGCGCCTCGTAGCGGTGGCAGGAGCCGAATTCGGCCAGCCGCAGCGGCAGGTCGCGGTAGGACTTCAGGCCCTTGTTAAAGATCTGCACATGGCAGGGGCAGTTCATCGGCTTGAGCGCGTTCACGCGCTTTTCGTTGGCATGTTCCTCGTCGATCTCGGTGATGAACATGTTTTCACGGTACTTGTCCCAGTGGCCCGACGCCTCCCACAGCTTGCGGTCGACGACCTGCGGGGTTCGGATTTCCTTGTAGCCGGCCTTGGTCAGCTTGCGGCGCATGTAGTCCTCGAGCGCGCGGTAGATCGACCAGCCGTTGGGGTGCCAGAACACCATGCCGGGGGCTTCCTCCTGGAAATGGAACAGCTCCATCTCTCGGCCGAGGCGGCGGTGGTCGCGCTTTTCGGCCTCCTCGAGGAAGGTGAGGTATTTCTTCAGGTCGTCGCGGTTCTGGAAGGCGGCACCGTAGATCCGTTGCAGCATCGGGCGATTGCTGTCGCCGCGCCAGTAGGCGCCCGCGACGCTCATCAGCTTGAAGGCGTCGGCGGGAAGCTGGCCGGTGTGCTGCAGGTGCGGGCCGCGGCAGAGATCCTGCCAATGGCCGTGCCAGTACATGCGGATCGGCTGATCCTCGGGGATCATGCCGATCAGCTCCACCTTGTAGGGCTCGTTGTTGGCCTCGTAGTGGCGGATCGCGCGGTCGCGGTCCCACAGTTCGGTCGTCACCGGGTCGCGGCGGTTGATGATCTCGCGCATCTTCGCCTCGATCTGGCCGAGGTCTTCGGGCGTGAAGGGCTCCGCCCGGTCGAAGTCGTAGTACCAGCCGTGCTCGATCACCGGGCCGATGGTGACGCGGACGTCGGGCCAGATTTCCTGCACGGCGCGGGCCATGACATGGGCGAGGTCGTGGCGGATGAGTTCCAGCGCCTGTTTCTCGTCCTTCATCGTGTGGATGGCGATGGCGGCATCGGCCGGGATCGGCCATTGCAGATCCCAATGCGCGCCGTCGACGGTGGCGCTGATCGCGCGTTTCGCCAGCGAGGGCGAGATGTCCGCGGCGACTTCGGCGGGCGTCACGCCCGCGTCGTAGGAGCGCGCATTGCCATCGGGAAGGGTCAGGGTGATCTGGGCCATATCGGCCTCCTCGTCGGTTCGGCGCCCACGGAACGCCCGGTTGCGGGTAAGTCTGCGCAGGCTGTGTGCCGACCGCCACGGCAGAAGTCAACGCCAGGCCAGAGGGGGCCGCGACGGCGCGCGGCCCCCTGCCGTCAGGCCGCCAGCACCTGCCAGCCGATCACCAGGATCGCGACCCAGCCCGCCGTGAAGATCAGGGGCCGGGCCGGCAGCACCGGAAGGCCGCCGATCATCCAGACCGCATGGGCCAGCCGCAGCGCGAAGAAGGCCGCCGCGGCCCCCGCCGTGACCGCGTTCGAGGCCCCCACCAAATGCGCCACGAGGACGACGACGGCGAAGGGCAGGAACTGTTCCAGCAGGTTCAGATGCGCCCGCCACGCCCGGTGAATCCAGGCCGGCATCTGCGCCGGATCGGTCGGCCGGTTGTCGGCGGGCATCGGCAGCCTGGCCGTGTTCACCCCCACGATGTAGGGCAGCCACAGCGTCGCCGCGAGCAGGGCGGTCAGCGTCAGCCAGTAGAGATCGGCGGTCATTGCGCCATCTCCGGCGCGAAGCGGTGGGCACGACCGGTTTCGAGCCAGGTCTTGAGGCCGCTTGCGAAACGCGCCCAGCCTTCGCGCACGCCGTGCTGCGTGGCGGGCAGATCGTAATGTTCCACCGTCAGCTTCATGCCCGAGGCGCCGGGCGTGATGAGGTAGACGCAGCGCGAGGGCGTTTTGTCTTCACCCCAGTTGGGCAGGAACTCCATCTCGATCCGCGTCTTGGGCTCGATCGCGATCACGCGGTTCGACAGCATGTGTCCGCCGTCGGGGAAGGTGTAGTCGATGGTGTCGCCGGGGGCGGCCGCATCGCCCGCCACCGTCTGGCTGGCGAAATGATACTGGCCGATCGTCTCGGCCTTTGTCAGCGCCTCCCACAGGGCGTCGTGGGTGCAGGCGATGAAGGTTTCCATCACGAAATCGGGCTTGGTCATGGTGTGTGTCTCCAGCTGTGTCTTGAGAGATGAAATCGCCTTGGCCTGCGGCTGCAGGAAGGGGTCGATCCAGCGGTCGACCATCTCCTGCAGGGGCAGGGGGTTGAGGTAGTGATACTTGAACCGTCCCTGCCTGCGCGGGACGACAAGATGGGCGTCCTCGAGGACCTTGAGGTGTTTCATGACGCCGAAGCGGGTCATGTCGAGCTGCTCTTCCAGTTGGGTCAGGCTTTGGCCGTCGTTGGCGCGCAGGCTGTCGAGCAGCCGGCGGCGGGCGGGGTCGTTGAGGGCTTTGAAGATCCGGTCCATGGGCGCCTTATAGGTGATTCTATGGTAACGTGACAATAGGGTCACTTAATGGCCCGTGCGGCAGGTCCCCGCCCATGCCGCCGGGGCGGGATTGTGCCCCGCGACCGACCGGGGCAGGGTGCCGCCGAAATTGGAGGGCAGAGCCATGGCAGAGCCGCAGTATCTCGACACGCCGCAGGGCCGCAGGCTGGCCTGGCACCGGTTTTCGGGTCGCGAACCGGGGGTGGTGTTCCTCGGCGGTCTGCGGTCGGACATGACCGGCACCAAGGCAGTGCATATCGAGGATTGGGCGCGGCGGAGCGGGCGCGCCTTCCTGCGCTTCGACTATTCGGGGCACGGGCAGAGCGACGGCGCCTTCACCGACGGCTGTATCGGCGACTGGGCCGAGGATGCGATGGCCGCCATCACGGCGCTGACCGAGGGGCCGCAGGTGCTGGTGGGATCGTCGATGGGCGGCTGGATCAGCCTGCTGCTCGCGCAGCGGATGCCGGACCGGCTTGCCGGAATGGTCACCATCGCCGCCGCGCCGGATTTCACCGAGGACGGGATGTGGGCCGAGTGGTCGGAGGACCAGCGCAAGGCCTGCATGGAGGAGGGGCAGGTGGCCCTGCCGTCGGAGTACGGCGACGATATGATCATCACCCGGCGCATGATCGAGGACGGGCGCAAGCACCTTGTCCTGCGCAGTCCGCTGGCGTTCGACGTGTCGGTGCGGCTGCTGCAGGGAACGGCGGATGCGGACGTGCCGATGTCGGTGGCGCTGCGGCTGCTCGACCATCTGCAGGGGCCGGACATCAGACTGGAACTGGTGAAGGGGGCCGATCATCGGTTTTCCGATCCGGCCTGCCTTGGGACCATCACCCGGTCCGTGGAGGAAGTGCTGGGCATTTCCTGAGCCGGCGGCGTGCAACAGGCATGATGACGCTTGTCGAAATGCGATATCTCAGGGCCTCGCGCGCGAGCTTTCCCCAGATCCGCGGGAAATTTGCGATCTTTCCCCGATTTTATCCCCAAGCCCGTCCGGCGCGGTTCATTCAGCGCGATCGAGCGCCCGGTCGCAGGAACGCAAAGGGCGCGGTGCCGAAACACCGCGCCCTGCAGGGTCGGACCGCGGCAACTCAGCTGACGGCGCGCACCGGCGATTTCGCCACGTCGCAGTTCGCGTCGATGAAGTCGAGCACCAGCGGCCGGATGTTGTTGCGCCAGCTCTTGCCCGCGAAGATGCCGTAGTGGCCGGCCTCGGGCTCGAGATAGCTGGCCTTCTTGTTGTCGGGCAGGCCGGTGCACAGGTCCAGCGCCGCAACGCATTGGCCGGGCGCGGAAATATCGTCCTTGCCGCCCTCGACGGTCTTGACGGCGACGGTGGTGATCTTGCCCAGATCCACCTGCTTGCCGTCGACCACGAAGCGGTTCCGGGCGATCTCGCGGGCCTTGAAGATCCGTTCGACGGTCGAGAGGTAGAACTCCGCCGTCATGTCCATCACGGCGAGGTATTCGTCGTAGAACTTGTTGTGCTTGTCGTGGTCGCCCGCTTCGCCCTTGGCGACGCGCACGACCTGGTCGGTGAAGGCCTTGGCGTGTTTCTCGGCGTTCATCGCCATGAAGGACGACAGCTGCTGCAGGCCCGGATAGACCATGCGGCCCACGCCCGCGTATTTGTAGCCGACACGCTGCACGACGTATTTCTCGAGCTGGCCCATGCTGACGCGGTTGCCGAAATCTGTGACGTCGGTGGCGGCGGCGTCGGGGTCGATCGGCCCGCCGATCAGCGTCAGGGTGCGCGGTTGCACGCCCGGGTCTTCCTCGGCCAGGTATGCGGTCGCGGCCAGGGCCAGCGGCGCCGGCTGGCAGACCGCGATCACATGGGTGTCGGGCCCCATCGCGCGCAGGAAATCGACGAGATAGAGGGTGTAATCCTCGATGTCGAACTTGCCGGCGCTGACCGGAATGTCGCGTGCGTTGTGCCAATCGGTGATATATACGTCACAGTCCGGCATGAGGCTGAGAACGGTGGACCGCAGGAGTGTGGCGTAATGCCCCGACATCGGAGCGACCAGAAGCACCTTGCGCCCGGTGGGCGCGCGACCCTGCACCTTGAATCGGATCAGGTCGCCGAAGGGCCGGGTCATCACCTTTTCGACCGACACGATATGGTCGCGGCCATCGTCGGCGGAGATCGAATGAATGCCCCAATCGGGCTTCACCGCCATGCGCGCGAAGCTGCGCTCGGTGACTTCGCCCCAGGCGGCGGTAAGCTGGATGAACGGGTTGGCGGCCAGGCCGAGTTGCGGATACGAACACATGGCCCGCGCGGTGGACCCCATCCACTGGTTGGTCACCCGCATGGTTTCCATCAAATCATAGGTGAGCATTTGGCGCATCGACGTCTCCAAGCTGGGTTCCGGCGGCCAATACACGCCACCGGTTCAAATCGTCGCTTTGCCCCCTCACCTTGGCAACGCTAGTGTTAGGTGAACCATTGGAAGGGTAAAATCAAGGTGGCACGCGACAATGAACGGGAGCCGGAGGTGGGTGAAAACCTGGATCGCCTGAACCAGAACCTCGCCAGGATCGAGGATTTGTCGAAGCGCCTGGTGGGCGCGCTGAGCGCGCGCAAACCCGGCGATGCCGGCCTCTCGGGGCCCGGGCAGGATCTCTACATGAAAGCCGGCATGGCGATGTGGCAGGAGATGCTGACCAACCCGGCCAAGCTGATGGAACAGCAGGTCCAGTACTGGGGCCAGGCGCTGACCCATTACACCGAGGTGCAAAAGGAACTGGCGAAGGGCCATCTCGCCCTGCAGGTGGAGGATGATCTGCCGGCCGACAAGCGGTTCGCCAACCCGCTGTGGCGCACGCATCCCTATTTCAACTTCATCAAGCGGCAGTACCTGATCTCCGCCCAGGCGATGCAGAAGGCCGTCGACGAGCTGGAGGGGCTGAGCCCGCGTGACAAGAAGCGGGTGGAGTTCTTCGCCGGCCAGATCATCGACCTGTTCTCGCCCACCAACTACCTCGCCACCAATCCCGACGCGCTGGAAAAGGCGGTGGAAACGGACGGCGAAAGCCTGGTGAAGGGGCTGGAGAACCTCGTTCACGACCTCGAGGCGCGGCACGGGGAAATCCTGCCGACGCTGGCCGACCCCGATGCCTTTCACGTCGGCCAGAACCTTGCCACGGCCAAGGGATCGGTGGTGTTCCGCAACCCGATGATGGAGCTGATCCAGTATGCGCCGACCACGGAGGAGGTGCACAAGACCCCGCTGCTGATCTTTCCGCCGTGGATCAACAAGTTCTACATCCTCGACCTGAAGCCGCAGAATTCGCTGATCCAGTGGATCGTCGATCAGGGCTACACGCTGTTCGTGGTCAGCTGGAAGAACCCCGACGCAAGCTATGCCGACACCGGGTTCGAAACCTACATCGAGGAGGGGTATCTCAAGGCCATCGACACGGTCTGCGAGATCACCGGCGAAAAGCAGATCAACGCGGTTGGCTATTGCGTGGCCGGCACGACGCTGGCGCTGACCCTCGCGCTGAAGGCCAAGCGCGGGCAGAGCCGGGTGAAATCGGCGACGTTCTTCACCACGCTGACCGATTTCACCGAGCAGGGCGAGTTCACGCCGTTTCTCGACGATGATTTCGTCGATGCGATCGAGCGGCAGGTCGACGCCGAGGGGTATCTCGACAGCTACTACATGTCGAAGACCTTCTCGTATCTGCGGGCCAAGGATCTGATCTACGGCCCGGCGGTGCGCAGCTACATGATGGGTGAGCCGCCGCCGGCGTTCGACCTGCTGTTCTGGAATGGCGACTCGACCAACCTGCCGGGCAAGATGACGGTGCAGTACCTGCGCGGGCTGTGCCAGCAGAACGGGTTCGCCAAGGACGGGTTCGAGCTGATGGGCGAGCGGCTGCATGTCTCGGACGTGCGGCTGCCGGTCTTTGCCGTGGCCTGCGAGACCGACCACATCGCAGCCTGGAAGGACAGTTTCCAGGGCATGGTCAAGATGGCGTCGGCCGACAAGACTTTCGTCCTGTCCGAGTCGGGGCATATCGCGGGCATCGTGAATCCGCCGGCCAAGAAGAAATACGGCCATTGGCGCGGGCCCGAGGTGATCGGCACCCCCCACGCCTGGAAGGAGGGCGCGAAGTTTCAGGAAGGCTCGTGGTGGCCCTACTGGGACAGCTGGCTGGCCAAGCGGTCGGGCGCGATGGTGCCGGCGCGCACCCCCGGCTCCGACGCGCATCCGGCGCTCGAGGATGCGCCCGGAACCTATGTCAGCGAGATCATCGAAAGCTGAGCGTCCCGCCTCTCCGCGGTTTATGCTGCAGTGCAGAAAAATGCTTGACATTCTGCACTGCAGCATTCATATGTGTCTCATACGGAACAACGCCCCGACGTGGGGCTAACCTGGAGAAGACACATGGCCACCAAGACCCCCGATTTCGCCAAGACGATGACCGACATGATGTCCGCCTTCCCGATGGACATGACCGCGATGAACGAAGCGTTCAAATCCTCCGCCGCGATGGGCGAGAAGATGTCGAAGGTCATGCTGGACGCGGCAGAGCAGTCGACCGAGATCTCGTCGAAGTTCACCAAAGACACCATCGCCAAGCTGTCCGATGTCGCCACCGTCAAGGCCGAGCCGACCGACTACACCAAGTCGATGACCGATTTCGCCTCGGCCCAGGCCGAAATGGCAGCCGAAACCATGGCCGCCTTCGCCGAAGTCGCGAAGAAGGTGCAGATGGAAACCGTCGAGCTGATGATGGCCGCCGGCAAGGAAGCTTCGGAAGAAGCCACCGCCGCCGTCAAGAAAGCCACCGCCGAAGTGACCACGGCCGCCAAGAAAGCTGCCGCGAAGTAACTTCGCGCCACATGGCAAGACGTTTCATGACGGTGTCCTCCCCACCGGCATGAACACCAGAAGGGCAGGCCCGAACCGGGCCTGCCCTTCACCGTTTCTGCCCCTGCACAATAAATTTGCAATTCACCGCCATGTGGCTAGGCTGGTTTATGCTGCACCACCATGGGGTGTGCTGCACTGCGGGAAGGGAAGCCAGAACCCATGACAAAGGCACGTCCGGATACCAGCGAGCCGCTGCTGATCAAGCGCTATGCGAGCCGCCGGTTGTACAACACCGAAACCTCCGACTACGTCACGCTGGAAGATATCGCAGGCTTCATCCGGACCGGGCGCGAGGTCAAGATCGTCGACCTGAAATCGGGCGACGACCTGACGCGTCAGTACCTGCTGCAAATCATCGCCGAACACGAAAGCCGCGGCGACACGATCCTGCCCATCGAGGTGCTGAACGACCTGGTGCGCAGCTACGCCACCAAGACCGGATCGGTGGTGCCCGATTTCCTCACCATGTCCTTCGAGATGCTGAAGCAGGGCCAGTCGAAGATGGTCGAGAACATGACGGCGATGAATCCGATGGTGAAGATGCCGGGGTTCGAGGCGATGCGCGCCCAGCAGGAGGTGTTCCTGAAGGCGATGACCGGCGGCATCGGCACGCAATGGTCGGGGCCGGGCGCCGATCCGCGGGAGGCCGACAGCGACGACCGGACCGCCGCGCAGGAGCTTGACGACATCAAGCGCCAGCTGGCCGACCTGCAATCCAAACTCAGCAAGATGTAATGACCCCCACGCCTCTGTCCCTGCGCGCCTGCGCCGTCCTGTGCCTGTGCGTGCCCCTGGTTGCCGGCTGCGAGTTCCTGTCCGCAACCTTCGCAGGCGGGGGTGGCCGGGATCAGCCGGTTGACGCGGCGGAGGCGACCTACCGCGGCGCGATGGAAGATTTCTCGGATTGCGCCACGGCCACGGACCCGGCCGAGCGGGCCGTTCTGGCAAACCGCCTGGCCACGGCCGCGGGCGTGCTTCAGTCGGAAACCCGCCCCAGCAACGCCGATCATTTCTACATGTCGGATCGTGTCGCCGCCGCAGCCGCGTATTGCGCCGCGGCGGTCGATGGCGGCTGACGCCCGAGGCGCCGTCAGGCCACCTCGGCGAAGACCTGATTCAGCGCCGCGGCGAGTTTCTCGAACATCTCGTCCATCTGCGCATCGCTCAACGTGAAGGGCGGGCACAGCACGATGCCCTGACCCAGTGGGCGGCAGATCAGCCCGTGGTCGGTACAGGTGTTGGCGATGCGTTCGCTGACGCTGAGCTTGCCGTCGAACGGCACCTTGCCGTCGCGATCCTTCACCGCCTCCAGCGCCCACATGTAGCCGACGCCGCGCAGCTCGCCGATGTTGGGGTGCTGCGCGATCTCGCGCAGGCCCGCCTCCATCCGCGGCGCGCCGGCGCGGACCTGGTCGAGCAGCCCCTCGTTCAGCACCACGTCGATGGCCTTGAGCGCCACGGCGCAGCCGACGGGGTGGCCCGAGGCGGTGAAGCCGTGCGGAAACTCCTCGATTGGGTCGATGGCGGCCTGCAGCCGGTCCGACATCTCGGGGCCGAGGATCACCGCGCCCATGGGGAAATAGCCCGCCGTCAGCGCCTTGGACGAGATGATCGCGTCGGGCATGAAACCGTAGGTCTCGCAGCCCCAGACCTCGCCGGTGCGCCCGAAGCCGCAGATCACCTCGTCCGAGATGAGGGGAATGCCGTGTTTCCTGAGGATCGGCTGGATTGCCTGGAAATAGCCCTTTGACGGAGGAATGACCCCGCCCGCGCCCATCACCGGCTCGGCGAAGAACCCTGCAATGGTGTCGGCGCCTTCCTGGGCGATCACCGCTTCCAGTTCAGCCGCCAGACGCTGGGTGAAGGCCTCCTCGGTCTCGCCCGCCTGCCCCTCGCGCCAGTAGTGCGGGCAGGTGAGGTGGATGAACCCATCGAGCGGCAGGCCGAAGACCGAATTGTAGGGCTTGCCGGTCATCGAGGCGGAAACGACGGTGACGCCGTGATAGGCGTTCTTGCGGGTCAGGATCTTGCGCGCCTGCGGCCGGTCCTCGGCCTGGTTCATGAACCACAGCATCTTGACCATGGTGTCGTTCGCCTCGGACCCCGAATTGGTGTAGAACACCTTGCCGTCGGCGAAGGGAGAGACCTCGACCAGGCGTTCTGACAGGGCGACGGTCTGGTCCGACATGCGCCCGAAGAAGGCGTGGTAGCCGGGGAACCGGTCGTATTGCGCCTTGGCGGCCTCTGTCAGGCCCTTGTGGTCGAAGCCCGCGACCATGTTCCACAGGCCGGAATTGGCATCGAGGTAGCGCTTGCCGTTGGTGTCGACGACATAGGGCCCCTCGCCATGGGTGATGACGACGGTGCCCCGTTCCCGGACCGAGGGAAGGTCGGTGAAGCCGTAGAGCGAATGCGCCGCGGCGCGGGCTTCCCAGGAATTGGGGGCATGGTCGTTCATCGGGGTCTCCTGATCCGGGTGCGCGAAGGCTATCCTTGCCTGCGGGCGGCGGCAATCACCGCCGTCGAAATGCCAAGGCCCGACGTCGAGGCGCCGGGCCTTCTCGATGGTCAACAAAGAAATCGACGGCGTCAGGTCCCGTAGGCGCGAACCTCGCCCTTCACATCCTCGGCCGCGGCGATCAGTGCGTCGGCGATGAAGTCGAGCTCCGCCTTGGTCAGGCGCACCGGCAGGCGCACGTCACAGGCGCGCATCAGCATCGCGCGGGTGCGCGGCAGGTCGGGGCGGTCGCCCGGAATGAACTGCCAGTTCCAGAAGGCGCGGGCGTTGTCGGTGGACAGGCCGAAGATCTGCACCTTCACGCCGCGCGCCTCGGCCGCGTCGGCAAACGCCTTCGCCTCGGCATCACTGGCGAAGCCCGCGAGGTTGAACTGGATCGAGTCCGGCGCGCGATCCTCGGGCGCCAGCGGCGGGGGAACGTGCAGCCAGGGCGAGCTGTTCAGCTGGTCCGCGACGTAGTCGTGGTTCTTCAGCCCGTCGCGCACGCGGCGCGCAAGCTCGGGGATCTGCGGGCGGATCACGGCGGCCGAAAGGTTCTGCAGCCGCATGTTGTAGAGCGGCAGCTGGTTCTGCCAGCGCGCGAAGGCCAGCGCGAGTTCGGGGTCGTTCTGCCCCTCGGGGCCCTTGTGCTTCTTCCAGTTGTGCTCGTAGGCGCCCGACATGATGACGGCGCGGGCGACGAGGTCGGCGTCGTCGGTGATCAGGATGCCACCTTCGCCCGCGTTGATCATCTTGTAGGACTGGAACGAGAAGCAGCCGATGCGGCCGATGGTGCCGATCTTCCGGCCGTGCCAGGTGGTGCCGAGCGAATGCGCCGCATCCTCGATCACCGGCACGCCGCGCGCGTCGCAGAGCGCCATGATCGCGTCCATGTCCGAGGTGTGGCCGCGCATGTGGCTGATGATCACGGCCTCGATCGTGTCGTCGAGCTTCGCCTCGAAATCGGCCATGTCGATGCGGTAGTTCTCGCCCACCTCGACCAGTACGGGCTGGCAGAAGGCGTGGACCACGGCCGAAGGCACGGCGGCGAAGGTGAAGGCCGGGATCAGCACGCGGGCGCCGGGCTGAAGGTCGAGCGCGCGCAGGCTGAGGAAGATCGCGGCGGAGCAGGAGGAGACGGCGAGCGCGTATTTCACGCCCATCATGTCGGCGAATTCACGCTCCAGCAGCGCCACGGGCGCGTCGGCAGGGGCGGTGTAGCGAAACAGGTCGCCCGATTGCAGCAGGCGGTCGATCTCCGCCCGCGCGGCGGCGGGAATCGGTTCGGCATCATAGACGTTCGGGGCCGGGGCCGCAGACACGAGCGTTGCCATGGTTTTACCTTTTCGAAAAGTCACCTTAGGAAATACTTATCCTGTTGCCGTGCGGGAATCCAGCATCGTTGCGCCACGTCATCCAAATGTCGTGGAGTGTCGCAGCGATGGCACAAGCTCAGGGGGGGTCAGAGGCCCAGCCGGTCGCGCAGGCTGAACCATGTCATCGCCAGCGTCAGCAGGGGCGCGCGCAGCGCGGTGCCGCCCGGAAAGCGCTGCACGGGCAAGGCCTCGAAGCTGGTCAGCCCGTCTTCCTGGCCCATCACAGCCTCGGCCATGACCCGGCCCGCCATGCCCGACAGCGCGACGCCATGGCCCGAGAACCCGGCGCCCGACAGGATGTTGGGCGCCACGCGCGCCACATGCGGCAGGCGCGACATGGTGATGCCGAGCGCGCCGCCCCAGACATGGCTGACATTGACGCCCCCGAGTTGCGGAAACAGCTTTTCCATCCGGGCGACGAGCGCGGTGCGGATGTCGCGCGGGAAGGCGATGGAATAGCTTTCGCGGCCGCCGAAGAGGAAGCGCCTCTCGGGGGTGAAGCGATAGTAATTCACCACGAACTTCGAATCCGACACAGCGATGTCCTCGGCGAGCACCTCGCGCCAGCGGTCGGGGATCGGGTCGGTCGCGGCGATGAAGGAGTTGATCGGCATCACCCGCGCGTTCACCTGCGGCAGGATGTCGGGCAGGTAGCCGTTGCCCGCGATGATCGCGTGGCCTGCGGTGACCTGCCCGCGCGCGGTGGTCAGCGTCAGGCGCGGGCGCTGCACGACATGGGTGACCTCGCTCAGCTCGTGGATCACCGCGCCCGCCGCCTCGGCGGCGTGGGCGAGCGCCTGCGCATAGGCCATCGGTTCGACATGGCCGGCCGATCGGTCGAGCGAGCCGCCGGCGTAGAGCGGCGATTTCACCAGCGCGGCAAAGGCGTCGCGGTCCAGCACCTCGGCGTGTGTGTTGTAGTGCCGGGCCATGTGATCGGCCTCGGCCTTCAGGTGGTCCATGTCGGCAGCGCTGTATTCGCCATGGGCGCCGCCGGGGCGGAACGCGGCCTCGGGCGCATGGGCGGTGCAGAAGCTGCGCAACTGGGCCTTGCCGGCCTCGGACAGATCCCAGAGCGCGCGGGCGCGGGTCTTGCCCAGCTGCGCCTCGAGCCAGCTTTGTGGCTTGTTGAAGCCCGATTGCACTTGCCCGCCATTGCGCCCCGAGGCGCCGAAGCCGGTGCGATGCGCCTCCAGCACCACCACCCGCCGCCCGGCGCGCGCCAGCGTCAGCGCCGCCCAGAGCCCGGTGAAGCCTGCGCCGAGGATAACCACATCGGCCTCGACCGCGCCGGTGAGCGTCGGGCGCTGCGGCCGGGGCGGCAGGCTTGCGGCGTACCAGCTTGGCGCGTGGTGGCCGGGCCGGTCGTTGCGGTAGAGCGGGTTCATACGTTCAGCAGAAGATGTTCCCGCTCCCACGGCGAGATCACCTGCAGGAATTCGTTGTGTTCCAGCTCCTTCACCGCGCAGTAGACACGGCAGAACTCCTCGCCCAGGGTCTGGCGGATCGTCGGGTTGGCGTCGAGAAGCCCCAGCGCATCGCCCAGCCCGCGCGGCATGCCCGAGGGCAGCTTGTAGGCGTCGCCCGCGAAGGGGGCGGAGGGATCGGTCTTTTCGATCAGCCCGACCAGCCCGCAGGCGAGCGAGGCGGCGATGCCGAGATAGGGGTTGCAATCCATTCCCGGCAGGCGGTTTTCCACCCGCCGCGACGCGGGGTCGCTGACCGGCACGCGCAGGCCGGTGGTGCGGTTGTCGCGACCCCATTCCAGGTTGATGGGGGCGGCGAAATCCGGGACGTAGCGGCGGTAGCTGTTCACATAGGGCGCGAGCAGCGCGATGACGGCGGGCAGGTTGCGCTGCATGCCGCCGATGAAGTGCAGGAATTCGGGCGTTTCCGAACCGTCGGGGTTGGAAAAGATGTTCTGGTCTGTGTCGAGCGCCACCACCGAATGGTGGATGTGCATCGCGCTGCCCGGCTCGCCCTCGATCGGCTTGGCCATGAAGGTGGCGTAGGTGTCGTGCTTCAGCGCCGCCTCGCGGATCATGCGCTTGAAGAAGAACATCTCGTCGGCCAGCCGCACCGGATCGCCGTGGCGCAGGTTCAGCTCGATCTGGCCCGCGCCGCCTTCCTGCAAGATGCCGTCGATCTCGAGGCCCATGGCCTCGGCGAAATCGTAGATGTCGTCGATGACCTTGCCGTATTCATCGACCGCCGACATGGAATAGGCCTGCCGCGCGGCGGCTCGCCTGCCCGAGCGGCCCATCGGCGGTTCGATCTCGCGGGCCGGGTCGATGTTGGGGGCGACGAGGTAGAATTCCATCTCGGGCGCGACGATCGGGCTCCAGCCGCGGGCCTTGTAGAGATCGACGACGCGTTTCAGCACGTTCCGGGGCGCGAAGGGCACCGGGCGGCCCTGCTGGTCGTCGATGTCGTGGATCACCTGCAAGGTGGTGTCGGCGGTCCAGGGGGCGGGGGTGGCGGTGGAGAAATCGGGCGTCAGGATCATGTCGGGCTCGGTGAACCCGTCGGCCACGCTGTCGGCCCAGTCGCCGGTGATGGTCTGGAAGTAGATCGAATTGGGCAGGTAGAAGAACGGCTGTCGCGCGAACTTGGGGCCCGGCATGGCCTTGCCCCGCGCGATCCCCGCCAGGTCGGCGACGATGCATTCGACCTCGTCGACCGCGCGGCCCTCGAGGTAGCGCCGGGCGACCTCGGGCAGCTTGGCGATCAGGTCGTCGACGGGGCTGGACCTCATGCGCGGGCCTTCTCGGAAAAGGGGATCTGCGTCGCCGGGCTGCCTTCGAGCACGTCGGCCAGCCAGTCGGCGAACAGGCGGCTGTCGTCGGGGCGGTTCAGGTCGGCGCGCGCCTGCGCCAGCAGGTCGTCGGGGACGGCGCGCCCGCGATGCTCGATCAGCGTTTCGACCACCGAGGGGGTGAATTCGGGGTGCGGCTGCACGGTCAGGATGTGCGGGCCGTGCGCGATGACCGCGTTGCGGGTGAAATCGCTGCGCCCCAGGACCGAGGCGCCGGGCGGCAGGACGGTCACCTGGTCCTGGTGCCAGGCGGTGAGCGAGACCCGGCGCCCGCCGATGTCGTAGCCGTGATGGCCGACCGACCAGCCGCCGGCGAATTTTTCGACCTTGCCTCCAAGGGCCTGCGCGATGATCTGATGCCCGAAGCACACGCCGACGAGCGGCGTTCCGGCGTCGCGGATGTCGCGGATCAGCGCCTCGAGCGGCGCGATCCACGGGTGATCCTCGTAGGCGCCATGCCGCGAGCCGGTGACGAGCCAGGCATCGGCATCGCCGGGGCCTGCCGGAAATTCCATGTCGACGACGGAAAAGGTGCGCAGCTCATAGCCGCGATGGGCCAGCATGCGGCCATAGAGATCGGTATAGGTGCCGTCTTGCGCCGCGACTTCGTCGGGAACATGGCCGGTCTGCAAGATGCCGAGGATCATGGGGGGCCTGCGTGATGTGATGGGGTGCAAGCTATGCCTGCCCGGGTGACGGGGCAAGGGGGCGTGGCGGGGGGCAATGCGCGTGCAGCGTGCCGCCTTGAGGCGCTCCACGCCCCACCCTAGACCGTATCCAGGTAGAGGTCGGTCTGCTCCTGCGGGCTCAGCTCGGCCATGTAGTGCAGTTCCTGCCGCTTGGTGGCGAGGAAGTTCGCGATCAGCTCGGGCTCGAAGATGCGGGCGATCTCCGGGCATTGCTCGAAGGCGTCGATCGCGGCCTCCCAGGTGACCGGAAGCTGCGCAAGACCGTGGCTGTAGGCGTTGCCGGTGATCGGTTCGGGCGGCATCCCGGCCGCCTCGATCCCGTTCAGCGCGGCGCCGAGGATGGCGGCGAGAAACAGGTACGGGTTGATGTCGCCGCCGGCCACGCGATGCTCGATCCGCCGCGCCGGACCGCCGCTTGCGGGCACGCGCAGCGCGGTGGTGCGGTTCTCGTAGGCCCAGCCGATGCCGGTGGGCGCATGCGCGCCGGGCACGAAGCGGTCGTAGCTCGACGCGTGGGGCGCGAAGATCAGCATCGAGCCGGGCATCGCCTCGAGGCAGCCGGCGATGGCGTGGCGCAGCGTGTCGGACCCGCGCGGCGTGCCGTCGTCGAAGATGTTGCGCCCGTCGGCGTCCAGAACCGAGAAATGCGCGTGCAGCCCGTTGCCGGCATAGTCGGGGTAGGGCTTGGCCATGAAGCTTGCGGCAAAGCCGTGGCTGCGGGCGAGGCCGCGCGCCAGCAGCTTGAACAGCCATGCGTCGTCGGCGGCCTTCAGCGCGTCGGGGGCGTGCATCAGGTTGATCTCGAACTGGCCCGGCCCGGCCTCGGAGATCGTGGTGTCGGCGGGAATGTCCATCGCCTCGCAGGCGTCGTGCAGCGCGGTCAGGAAGTTGTCCCAGGCATCGAGCTGCCGCAGCGCCAGGATCTCGGCCTGCTGGCGGCGCTTGCCCGACCGGGGGCTGGGCGGCACGCGCAGCTCGCGGCCCGCGTCGTCGATGATGTAGAACTCCAGCTCGGTCGCCACCACCGGCGTGAGGCCGCGCGCGGTGTATCGCTCGATCACCCGCGCCAGCGCCTGCCGCGGGTCGCCGGCATAGGGGCGGCCATCCTCGTGGAACATCCAGATCGGCAGAAGCGCGGTGGGCGTGTCGAGCCAGGGCACCGGCAGAAAGCCGCGTTCGGTCGGCCACAGGATGCCGTCGGGGTCGCCCGCCTCGAACACCAGCGGGCTGTTCTCGATATCCTCGCCCCAGATGTCGAGGTTCATCACCGAATAGGGAAAGCGGGTGCCGTCGACCAGCGCCTTGGCGGCGAAGCGGCGCGCGATGCGCTTGCCGCGGGCCTGCCCGTTGAGGTCGGCGGCCACGAAGCGGATCGCCTTGATGTCGGGGTTCTCGAAGAGGTAGTCGGTCATCGGATGAACTGGGGCCGGAAACGGAGCCGTTCCCGCCGGTCGGCGGGCAGGTGGCGGTTGAGACGCCTGTTGATCCAGCCGAACAGCCAGATGATGCACAGTGTCAGGATGACGAAATACGCCGCCACGATCGGGTAGGGCACGAACGGGTTGAAGGTGCGGCTGGCGAAATAGTTGGCGTAATAGAGCGCATCCCCGCGCTGCTGGAAAGCCGGAAAGCTGGAAAAGAACACCAGCGCCGTGGCATGGAACAGAAAGATCGCCTCGTTGGTATAGGCGGGCCACGCCAGCCGCATCGTGGTGGGAAAGGTGATGCGTCGGAATTTCTTCCAGCCCGACAGGCCGAAGGCATCGGCCGCCTCCAGATCGCCGCGCGGCACGGCGCGGAGCGCGCCATAGAAGATCTCGGCGGAATAGGCGGAGGTGTTGCAGAACAGGACGATCAGCGCCCCGAGCCAGGCGCGCGAGAACCAGCGCGTCTCGGCCGCGAATTCCACACCCATCAGCGTGAACTCGACGCCGACGCGCGGCAGCAGCACGAACATCTCGTAGGCGACGAAGAACTGGATGAACAGCGGCGAGCCCCGGAAGACGAAGATGAACCACTCCGCGGGTTTGCGGATCAACCGGCTGGGCGTGTTCTTGGCCATCGCCAGCGCGACGGCGAAGAAGAACCCCGAGGCCAGCGCCAGGATGCCGAAATAGACGTTCCAGATCATGCCCGACCCGATCAGCACGGCCTGTTCGCACAAGGAGATGTCGGCGCGCGGCAACAGCCGCTCCCCGATCCCGAGGGAGCGCAGCGCATAGGCCTGGACCGCCTCGGCGCAGGTCACGCCGTGGCCTTTCGCTGCGCGTCGCCCGCCGCCGTGGCCTGCCCGCGCGACAGGTGCGCGGTGAGGCGGGCGAGAACGATCTCGGAGACGCGGGTGAAGGCGAGGTAGAAGATCAGAAGCCCGACGAAGTACCACAGCCGCCAGTCGGGGTGCGGGTACTGGTAGGCCGAGGTGCGCGTGCCGCCAAGCTCGCGCGCCCAGTAGACGATATCCTGGATGCCGAGCAGGAACAGCAGCGGCGTGGCCTTGATCAGGATCATCCAGATGTTGCTGAGGCCGGGCAGCGCGTAGACCCACATCTGCGGCACCAGCACGCGCCAGAACACCTGCCGGCGCGACATGCCGTAGGCCTCGGCGGTTTCCAGCTGCGCGCGCGGCACGGCGCGCATCGCGCCGAAAAGCACGTTGCCGCAGAAGGCGCCGAAGACGATGGCGTAGGTGAAGACCGCAAGGGCGAAGCTGTAGGTGGTGTGCACCCATTGCGGCGCGTTGCCCGAGGGCGTGCGCGCCTGCGGGCAGACGAGGTAGTTGGCGCCCTGGCGCAGTGGTTCGGTCCAGTCGGGGCAGACGATCTGGTGGCGCACCCATTCGATCGCCTGGTCGAGCACGAGCACGAAGAACAGGAAGAACACGATGTCGGGCACGCCGCGCACCATCGCGGTGTAGAGCTTGCCGACCCAGGCCAGCGGCGCGATGTGGGATCGCGAGGCGGCGGCGGCGGCGAAGCCGAAGGCCAGCGCCGTGGGCGCGGTGACGGCGAGCAGCGCAAAGACCACGAAGAACGAGCGGTAGAACAGCACATGCGCGCCGTTGGTCAGGTAGCAGCTGAGCCAGCGGGCAGTGTCGAGCGTGGAGGGGTCGGTACAATACTCGAACATCGGAACCCGTGACAGGCGGCGCGCGGCCGAATTTGCGGAACGGTGGAACGGGTACGGCGCGCTGACCTTGCCGAGCGGAAAAGGGGCGCGGCGTCGACCGCCGCGCCCCCTTGTCGGGCCTTTACCAGGTCGCGGCTTCCTCGCCGAACCATTCGAGGATCATCGCGTTCAGCGTGCCGTCTTCCTTCATCGAGGTGATAGCCGCGTCGAAGGCCGCGAGGCGCTCGTCGCCCTGGCGCATCGCCATGCCGACGCCGCCGCCCAGCTGCACGGGTTCGCCCACGATCATCAGGTCGGCGTCTTCGGCCGCGATCGGCAGCAGGTAGTCGCCATCGGCGAAGACCGCGTCGGCCTCGCCGTTGCGGACGGCAGCGACGGTTTCATCGGGCGTGGCGAACTCGATCAGGGTGGCGCCCGACTCGGCGATGTGGCTTGCCTGGATGGTGTTGGTCTGGGCGGCGACGACCGCGCCCTCGAGGGTGAAATCCTCGGACATGCCCAGGAACAGCGATTCCGCCGGCGGGAAGTAGGCTTGGGTGAAATCGACGATCTGCGCCCGCTCCTCGGTGATCGACATGCCGGCGATGATGGTGTCGTAGTTGCCCGAGGTCAGGTTCGGAATGATGCTGTCCCAGTCGTTGATCACCCATTCGCAGGTCAGCTCGGCCCGGGCGCACATCTCGTCGCCCACATCGCGCTCGAACCCGGCAAGCTCGCCGCTGTCGTCGATGAAGTTGTAGGGGGGGTAGGCGCCCTCGGTGCCCATGCGCACGACGTCCTGGGCCAGCGCGCTGCCGGCGCCGATCGCCAGAAGGCTGGCGGTGAGGATCAGATGTTTCATCTTTCTTGGTCTCCCTGGTGGTTGTGGTCGGTCTTGCCTCAGGCCGCGTGGCTGTGGCTGAGGAACTGTTGCAGGCGCGCCGATTTGGGCGCCGAAAAAAGCTCGGACGGGGGGCCTTGCTCCTCGATCTTGCCCAGATGCAGGAAGATCGTGTGCGAGGACAGGTCGCGCGCCATGCGCATGTCATGGGTGACGAGGATCATGGTGCGCCCTTCCTCGGCCAGGGCGCGGATCACGCGCACCACCTCCTGCTCAAGCTCCGGGTCGAGCGCGGAGGTCGGTTCGTCGAACAACAGCGCGCGGGGTTCCATGCACAGCGCGCGGGCGATGGCGGCGCGCTGCTGCTGGCCGCCCGACAGCTGCGCGGGCCAGGC
>Ga0008835_100637_pt1 | contig 28456 bp, 20 predicted proteins | sample HotLakConsoUCCRE_FD_62215 | JGI IMG/M metagenome (GOLD analysis project Ga0008835, IMG submission 62215) | Hypersaline microbial mat communities from Hot Lake, Washington, USA - Hot Lake Consortium UCC-RE (Hybrid Assembly) ... | reverse complement strand
GAAGGCGATGGTGAAGAACAGCGCCGTGTCGATGGTGGAGCCCACGAGCGAGGACACCAGCGGCGCGCGCCACCAGCGGCCCTCGCGCAGGCGCTGGAAGAGGGCCACGTCGATCAGCTGCGCCGTCAGGAAGGCGATGCCCGAACCGATGGCCACGCGCAGGGCCACGGCGGGGCCGTATTCCAGCATGATCTGCGACCCGATCAGGGAGCAGACGATCCCGACGGCGAAGCCTGCGAAGACCACCTTCCGGGCGGGGCCCGCGCCATAGATGCGGTTCATCACGTCGGTGACGAGAAAGGCGATCGGATAGGTGAAGGCGCCCCAGGTCAGCAGACCGTCGAGGATCAGGAACTGGACGAGGATATTGGAGGCCACCACGACGGTGGCCATGGCAAGGATGCCGGGCAGGATGCGGGTCATGACTGGGGTCCGTTTTGACAAGGTTGCGGCACTTGGCCCCGGGGGGCGTGGGCCGCTTACGGGCGGGCCGTTCCGGCGTCAAGGCGGTACTCCACGATCTCCGTCTGCTGGAGCAGGTTGAAATTGTCGTCGGCGACCATGGTGAGGCGCAGCGCGCCGGTCTCGTCGGTCCAGACGGAGAGGCCTTCGAGGTTGTCGTGTTGCCCGACTCGGCTCAACAGAAGCGTCTCGGTCGTTCCGGTTTCCAGTCCGATGCGGCGGACCCGGGTCTGGAAACCGGCGAAGGTGAACCGCCGTTCAAGCAGGTAGAGCGCGCCATCCGGCCCGATGTCGGCCCCGACGGGCACGAGTTTGGAGGGGGCGATCCGCGCGACGACCTGCCAGCGATCTCCCTGCAGTTTCCAGACGGGATGGTGCCCGGTGTCATCCGTGCCTTCGGAGATGGTGATGAGCGTACCGTCATCGGTGATGGCAAGCGCTTCGAGGCCGCGGTTTCCCGAGCCGGGACCGAGGTCCGGAAAGGGCGCTGTGGGCCGGGCCGCGCTCCCGGGCGCGTCATAGCTCCAGACCCTCGCGCGACCTTCGAAGCTGACATGGATCCGGCCGTCCTCGCCGATGGCGAGGCCTTCGCTGTCGCCGCGCATTGTATCGCCATCGAGGTCGAGCGGGGCATAGGCTAAGGCTGAGACACCGATGATCTGTCCGTCTTGCCGTTCGAGACGGCCTTCGTAGATCACCGATCTGTCGTTGATCGCGAGGAAGTCCCGACCGTTGGCGGACAGCTCGATCCCCGAGACGCCGCCTACCAGGCGTTCGTGCCAGACGTAAGTGCCCAGATACTCAGCCTGTTCTGGCATGACCGCCGGCGCGGGCGAGAGCGACGCGGCGAACACCACGATCCCGAGGAGCAGCATGAAGATCAGTTCGTGGCCACGTCGTGGCACTGGGCCGGCAGGTCTGCCATGGTAAGTTCGCGGCTGGGGGCCGGGGGCGGTGCATTTGGGTCCGGGGGCGGCGGGTTCAGGATCTGGTCGACCCAGTCCTGCGCCTCCGCGCAGCCGTCGCCGGGCGGCGGCGGGTCCTGATCGACGCAGCCTGCCATGCCCGGCGGGCAGGAGAGGCGGACATGGAAATGGTAGTGATGGCCCCACCAGGGCCGGATCTTGCGCAGCCACGACCGGTCGCCCGTAGCGTTCTCGCACATCCAGGTCTTGGCGCCGGGAAAGACGAAGATCCGAGACACCCGCAGGTCCGACGCGGCGGCGCGCATCAGCTCCATGTGCTGAGGTGTCCACTGATCGTTGACATAGGCGCCCTCGGCGCGGCGCAGGGAGGTGGAGGAGATGCTCTCCCGCGCATCGGGCGGCAGGTCGAGCCGGTGCGGTGCCCGCAGCCAGATGTCCACGTCGAGCCCGGTCTGATGGCTGCGGTGCCCCGTCAGCATCGGCCCGCCCCGCGGCTGGCTCATGTCGCCCACGTAAAGCCCTTGCCAACCCGGCATCGTTGCGGCGAACCGACTGAGGTCCTGCACGAACGCCACGGTAATGGGCTGCGCCCAGTTGCGGTTGCGGCTGAGGCGCATCGCCTGCCAGGTCGGGCCGGTCTCGGGCAGTTGCACGGCGCCGGCCTGGCAGCCGCGTGCGAAGCCGCCGATCGCCTCCGATTGCTGGACAGAGGCGGTGGAGAGATAGCCGAAGACCTCCTTGGCGACGCGGGTGTCGCTGGCGTTCGCCGCAGAGGCGGAGGCCGCGGGCGCACCGGGATTGGCGTTCTGCGTCACGGCCGTCGCCGGCGATCCGCCGGTCTGGCAGGCCGCGAGGGTCAGCGCGAAGGTGAGGCCTGCGAGGAAACGGACCATTCTGTGCGATCTCCGTCCTTGTCCGTCCACCGTAGCAGGAAGAGCCCCCCGAGGAAAAGAAGGATCACCGGCACGAAGCCGAGCTGCACCGATCCCGTCGCCTGCGTGAAGATTGTGATGAGGAGCGGCGCGAGGAAGGCCGTGGCCTTTCCCGACAGCGCGAAAAGGCCGAATGCCTCGGCCGGGCGGTCGAGGTCGCAATGGCGAGTCATCATCGAGCGCGAGGAGGCGAAGAGCGTCCCGCCCGCTCCGCCGATGGCCGCCCCGCAGAGGTAGAAGATGATGTCGGGGACGCGCGAGCCCTCAGGCAGCGGGATGCCGAAGAAGCTCTCGCGGGACATGCCGACGATGATGCAACTCACGCCGATGAGTACGAGGATCGAGACGACGATGACCGGTTTCGGCCCGTGCCGCCCGTCAATGAGCCCGCCGATCCAGGCGATGATCGCGGCGGCGACTGCGGCGGTGATCCCGAAGACGCCGACCTGCACCGTCTCCCAGCCCAGCACGAGTGTCGCGTAGATCCCACCGAAACTGTAGACCGCAGTCAGCGCATCCCGGTAGAGCATGGAGCCCGCGAGGAAGCTGGCGAGCGAGGGCCGTTTCGTGAGGTCGCGCAGAGTGTGGCCCAGCTCGCGGAAGGTGGCGCCAAGCCTGACCTTCGCCCCCGGCACCGGCGCCGGGTCTCGGACCCAGAGGAAGTAGGGCACGAGGAAGACGGCAAACCAGATCGCAATGACCGGCCCCACCGCGCGTGTGCCCTCACGGGTTTCGGGATCGAGGCCGAAGGCGGGCTCGCGTCCGATCAGGGTGGTGCCGGCCTCGCTCTCCGCCAGCAGCAGCAGCATGATGGCCAGGGAGAGGACCCCGCCCCAGTAACCGAATGCGGTGGAGGAGCCCGAGATGCGCCCGATCTCGCGCGGGCCGCCCAGCGAGGGCAACAGCGCGTTGTTGAGGTTGAAGGCGCATTCGGCGGCGGTGTAGCCGATCCAGAAGAGCACCAGTGCACCGATCAGGAAAGCGCCGTCGGGCGTCAGCCCCCAGGTCGCCCAGGCGCAGACGACGCCGATCAGGCAGAAGGCCGCGATCCACGGTACCTTGCGGCCCGAACTGTCGGCCATGGCGCCGAAGATGGGGGCGGTGAAGGCGATGAAAAGGCCCGAGACGGTCTGTGCGGAGGACCAGAGGCTCTGCGCCTCGGCGTTCGCCGCGCCCCGCTCCAGCCCCTGCGCGACGAACCAGTCGGCGGCGACAGCGGCGAAATAGGGGGAGAAGATGAAGGTCAGTCCAAGGGTGGCATAGGGCTGCTGCGCCCAGTCGAAGAACATCCAGCCCCAGATGCGCCGCTTCGTCGCCTGCATTGTCCTGCCCCGATCGCCCCGCGCGATCAAAGGCGATCCGGGCGGGTCACACAAGGACCGCGCGTCATTGCGCGTCCGACATCGGTGGCCAGGGGCGCTTGTCCTCCGCCGCGATCCAGGCGGCGACCCAGGGCGGCGGAGCGATCTCGGGGCCCTCGTAGCCAATGGCCTCCAGAAGCCGTGCGGGCGGCACGATGCCTGCCTTGCCCACGATGGCGGAGCGGATCAGCACATGGCCGGCGCAATCGCCGTCGCTCTTCCACATGGACTGTTCGACATAGAGGAAGCGCGCGTCCCAGCCGACGAGGCGGGAGCGCATCTCGATCCGGTCGAAGGCCCGCACCCTGCGACGGTAGCGCGTGGTCGAGCCCGCGACCGTCAGACCCCAGCCCTCGCGCTTCATCACCGGAACCAGCCCGGTGCGGCGTGCCATCGGAATGCGCCCGAGGTCGTAGAGCGTGAGCGCGCGACCGTTGTTCAGCTCCCACCAGATGTCGAGGTCCCAGGGCCAGCAGATGTGCTGGGAGATGTGGGTGTCGGTGAGCCCGAGAGGCGGATCTTTCCTGTGGAGGGCGACCTGGGCGAAGAGACGGACGACGGGATACATGGCGGACCTCGGGACTGACACGCGCCTCGTGATGCAGCAGGGGGGCGCCGTCAACCGGACGCAGGGGCGGGGGATTGCCCCGGCGCCCGCCAGCGCATAGGTGCGCCACGCACAGCCGACGAGGGACCGCCGATGCAATCGCTTTACGAAATCATGATGCTCATCCTCGGGGTGGCGCGGTTCTTCATCATCGTGCATTTCGTGATGTCCTGGCTGATCAGCTTCAACGTGCTGAACGTGCGCCAGCAGTTCGTCGGGCAGGTTTGGCACGGGCTGAACCGCCTGCTCGACCCGATCTACGACCCGATCCGGCGCATCCTGCCCAACATGGGCGGCATCGACCTGGCGCCTCTGGTGGCGCTGATCGGTATCTACGCGCTCGAGATCATCCTGAGAAACAACGTCGCGTTCTTCGTCTGACGCAGTCCCCGCTTCGGGCGGCGGAGCCTCCGGCGGGGATATTTCAGGCCAGAAAAATCCCGGGGTCTTGCGCGCCTGGGGCTGGCGTGGGACGTCTGGATTAACGGGCAGGTAACCACGGTCAGGGCAGGGTTTCGGGGATGGACCCTCAGGCGATACTTCGCGATGTCTTCGGATTCGATGCCTTCCGGCCGGGGCAGGAGGAGATCGTGCGCGCGGTGGCCGAGGGGGAGAACACCCTTGCGATCATGCCCACGGGCGGCGGCAAGTCCCTTTGTTTCCAGCTTCCCGCGCTGATGCGCGAGGGGGTGACGGTGGTCATCTCTCCGCTCATCGCGCTGATGCGCGACCAGGTGCGGGGTCTGCGCGAGGCGGGGGTAAAGGCCGGCGCGCTCACCTCCGGCGATACCGACGACGAGCGGGACGCGGTCTGGCAGGCGCTGGAGGCGGGGCGGCTCAAGCTGATCTACATGGCGCCCGAGCGGCTGGCCTCTCAGGGCGCGCAGGCGATGCTGCGGCGGATCGGTGTCGGGCTGATCGCGGTGGACGAGGCCCATTGCGTGAGCCAGTGGGGCCACGATTTCCGCCCGGATTACCTGCGGATCGGCGAGCTGCGCGAACGGCTCGGCGTGCCGCTGGCGGCCTTTACCGCCACGGCGGATGCCGAGACCCGCGAAGAGATCATCGTGAAGCTCTTCGGCGGGGGGCGGCCGCGGGAGTTCCTGCGCGGCTTCGACCGGCCGAACATCCACCTCGCCTTTGCCGTGAAGGACCAGCCGAGGCGGCAGATCCTCGCCTTTGCCGATGCCCGCAAGGGCCAGTCTGGGATCGTCTATTGCGGCACGCGGGCCAAGACCGAGAGCCTTGCCGCCGCGCTGTTGCAGGAGGGGCACCCGGCCTGTTCCTACCACGGCGGGATGGAGGCCGGCGCGCGGCGGGAGGTGGAGCGGCGCTTTCAGCAAGAGGACGGGCTGATCGTCTGCGCTACGGTGGCCTTCGGCATGGGCGTGGACAAGCCCGATATCCGCTGGGTCGCCCATGCCGATCTGCCGAAGTCGATCGAGGCCTATTACCAGGAGATCGGGCGCGCCGGCCGCGACGGCGCGCCCGCCGAGACGCTGACGCTGTTCGGGCCCGAGGACATCCGGTTCCGCCGCACCCAGGTCGACGAGGGGCTGGCGCCGCTGGAGCGGAAGGCGGCGGATCACGGGCGGCTCAATGCGCTGCTGGGGCTCGCGGAGGCGCTGGAGTGCCGGCGGGCGACGCTCTTGGGCTATTTCGGCGAGGCGGTGGAGACCTGCGGGAATTGCGATCTGTGCGACCGGCCGCCGGAGGTGTTCGATGCGACGACTCCGGTCCGGATGGCGCTGTCGGCGGCGCTGCGGACGGGGGAGAGTTTCGGCGCGGGGCACCTCATCGACATCGTCAGGGGCAACGCGACCGACAAGGTGACGATGCGGGGGCATGACAGCCTGCCGACCTTCGGCGTGGGCAAGGAGTGGTCGAAGGCCGAATGGCAGGCGGTGTTCCGGCAGATGATGGGGCGCGACCTGATGCGGCCCGATCCGGAGCGGCATGGCGCGCTCAGGATGACCGGGGCGGCGCGGCCGATCCTGCGGGGGGAGGAGCGCATCCGCCTGCGGCGCGACACGATCCGGGCGGCGAGATCGGAGCGGCAGGTGAGGACGCTGGTGGCGGAGGAGGACGCGCCGCTCCTGTCGGCGCTGAAGGCGAAGCGGCGGGCGCTGGCGGAGGCGCAGGGGGTGCCGGCCTATATCATCTTCACCGACCGGACGCTGATCGAGATGGCGGAGGTGCGGCCGGGCGATCTGGATGCGATGGCGCGGATCGGCGGCGTGGGCGCGAAGAAGCTGGAGAGCTACGGGCGCGCGTTCCTCGGGGTGATCGCGGGCGAGGCGGAGCAGGTGCATCCGGCCCGGGCGAAGCTGGCGGGGCGGAGCGAGGGTGCGCTGTATGACAGGCTGCTCGCGGTGCAGGCGGAACTGGCGCGGGGGGCCGACGGGACCGACAAGCCGATGAGCTGCTCGGCCTCGGCGCTGGCGAAGGTGGCGCAGGTCCGGCCAAGGGATGTGAGCGGGCTGGCGCGGCTTCTGGGAGAGCGGCAGGCGGAGCGGTTCGGGCCGGCATTTCTGGAGGTGCTGGCGGAGGCCGGGTGAGGGTCCCGGGATGGGACCTCTTGCAAGTATATGATATTAGTTTGAAAAAGTGTTAACGGGGTTGGGCAGGCACTGAACGCCCGGGCGCGGATCGGGACCGGCTGGGGGCGGTGGGTTGGAAGCCCACCCTACGGGCGCGGGATTGTCGCGAACCCTCGGGGCGATGCGGCACCCACTGAGCGCCCGGGCGCGGATCGGGACCGTCGGGGGGCGGTGGGTTCGAAACCCACCCTACTGGCGAGGGATCGTCGCGGACCCTCGGGGCGGGGTGGCACACACTGAACGCCCGGGCGCGGATCGGGACCGTCGGAGGGCGGTGGGTTGGAAACCCACTCTACGGGCGCGGGAGTGTCGCGAACCCTAGGGGCGGGGTGGCACCCACTGAGCGCCCGGCGTGGATCGGTGCCGTCTGGGGGCGGTGGGTTGGAAACCCACCCTCCGGGCGCGGGATCGTCGCGGACCCTCGGGCGGAGTGGCACGTTGTCCGGAAACCCATTCGGAGGACATCATGGCCGATCACGAGACATGGCTGAAGAAGACGCTGGCCGACATCCTGGGCGCGGATCTCGGACTGCCGGACTACGCGATCGACGCCTTCCGCAAGGTCGGGCCGGAGGACCTTGACGAGTTGAGACGGAACGAACGGCAGGCGATCAGGCAGGCGATAAAGGCCGAGGCCCAAGAAAGCCGTGACAGCCGGGGCGGCGGCCTCGGCGAGGGCGCCGGACAGGCGGCCCGGACCGGGGGCGACATGGACCGGGCGCGGAGGGCGGCAAAATCGGCGCTGGAGGCCGAGCCCGCGGGCACGGGAAGCGAAAGGGCCCAAGCGCTGCCGGGGGACTGTGACTGCCCGTCCGCCACCGGGCCGAACCCCGGACAGGATACGCGGACCGTCGGCGAGATCGGCGAGAGCCGCAAGCCCTGAGCCATTCGCCTTGACCTCTCCGGGCGGGGCCGTAGGTCTCGGTTCGGGACAAACGGAGGGGACAGGATGCTGACGGTCATATCGCCCGCGAAATCGCTGAACGAGGCGCCGGTGGCGGTGACTCCGACAGAGCCTCTCTTCGCGCACGAGGCGCTGAAGCTGGCGAAGACCGGGCGCAACCTGACGCTGAAGGACCTGAAGGGGCTGATGGACCTGAGCGACGACCTCGCCCGGCTCAATCGCGACCGCTTCAGGGCGTTCAAGTCGGCGCCGGAACGGTCTGACGTGACGCCCGCGGCCTGGCTTTTCGCGGGGGACACCTACCAGGGGCTCGAGGCGGCGACGATGGACGACGACGCCTTGCGCTGGGCCGACGATCATTTGCGCATCCTGTCTGGGCTTTACGGGCTGCTGGCGCCGAGGGACGGCATCCAGCCCTACCGGCTGGAGATGGGCACGCGACTGGCGACGCGCCGAGGCAAGTCGCTGTACGACTTCTGGGGCGACCGGATCGCGAGGGCCTTGAATGCGCAGGCCGAGGAGATTGGCGCGGACTGGCTGCTCAACTGCGCGAGCAAGGAGTATTTCGCCGCCGCCGACCATCCGAAGCTGAAGCTGAAGGTGATCACGCCGGCCTTCTACGAGGAGAAGGGCGGCAAGCGGCAGATGGTGAGCTTCTTTGCCAAACGGGCGCGGGGCGCCATGGCGCGCTTCGCGCAGGAAGTGCGGGCCGAAGGGCCGGAGGCGCTCAAGGGCTTCGAGACCGGCGGCTACCGGTTCGATCCCGAGGCCAGCACCGAGGGCAAGCCGGTCTTCGCGCGGCCCTATCCCGAGAGCTGAGCCCATTTGTCCGGAGCGTCGCCGATCCGGACGACGGGATCACCGAGACCAAGCGGAACGTCCCTCAGCCGACCCGCGTGCGGGCGGTCTTCATGGAGAGCGCGAGCCCGCCGATCACGAGCAGAGCGGCCATGGCGAAACGGGCGGTGACCGGTTCTGACAGCAGCAGCGCGCCGCCTGCGGTGGCGATGACCGGCACCGTCAGTTGCGCCACGCCCGCGGTCGTGGCGGCGAGGCGGGGCAGGAGGGCGTACCAGAGCGCGTAACCGAGTCCTGAGGCCAGAGCGCCGGAGAGAGCCGCGAGGAGGGCGCCCGTCGGGTCGATGCCCGGGGAGATGAGAAGCCAGAGGATCAGGGCCGGAGGAGCGGCAAGGGCGAAATTGGCGGTGGTTTCCGACAAGGGATCTTCGGCGCGGCGACCGGCCAGCGAATAAAGGCCCCAGCCGATGCCTGCGGCGGACATGGCGAGAGCATGCGGCAGGGAGGGCGCCGAAGCGCCGGCGGGCCAGAGCAGGACCGCGAGGCCCGCAAAGGCGATGGCCGCGCCGAGCCAGTGAAGGGAGGGAATCGGCTGCCGGGCGAGGAGGGCGCCGGCGAACATGGTGATCTGCACACAGCCGAAGAGGATCAGCGCGCCGAGGCCCGTGTCGAGGGCGGTATAGGCGAGCGAAAACCCGAAGACATAGAGGGACAGGGTCAGCACGCCGCGCGCCCGTCCAGGGGCCGCGAAGGGCGCGCGGCCGCGGACCAGCAGCATCAGCAGCAGCGCGCCGGAAATCAGCCGGACGGCGCCAAAGGCCAGGGGGTCGGTGCCGCCCGCCACCGCGATCCGGTTCAGCACGGAATTGGCCGCGAAGGCGACCATGGCGATTGCCACGAGCGCGGCGAGGCGGCTGGCGGGGAAGGGTCGGGAGAGGGCGGGGGACATCGGGTCTCCGGGTGGGCGCATGGGCCACGTCTAAAGGGGAATCGTTGCCAGCGCGCCCCGCCGGAGTCAGAGTGCCCGCATTGTGATCAAGGAGTTTGCGCGATGATCCGGTCGATCCTGATTGTCCTTCTGTCGGTTCTGCCCGCTCACGCCTTCGCCCAGACCGATCCGGTGCCCGACCGGCGTGTGGCGATCTCGCGCAACGTGGATTTTTTTGGCGCGGACCTCGCCAATATCTTCGACACGTCGCTGGATGCCTGTCAGTCGGCCTGTTTCGTCAACCCGGACTGCACGGCCTTCACCTACAATCAGCGCAACGGTTCGTGCTTTCCCAAGGCCGGGGTCAGCGAGGTCTCGTTCTATGACGGCGCGGTGTCGGGGCGCCTTTACGAGACGGCGCCCGTGGTGCTTTCGCGCGCGGAGGAGAAGGCCGGGCGGCTCGGCTTCCTGAGGGACGGCGATTTCGCGGAGGCGAGGGAGCTCGGGCGGACGCTGGGGCGGCTGCATTCGACGGACGAGACGGACCCGGAGCAATTCGTGGCGCTCGCCGACCTCAGGCGTCAGGAGGGCGCGCTTTACGATGCGCTGCGCTTCACCGGGGCCGCGCTGGCGCCGACGGACCTGCCGGACCTGTGGATCGACTATGCGGACCTCGCTCTTGCGGCCCCGATCGGGGACGGGAACGAGCGGCAGAGGGTGAGGGAACGGGCGCTGCCGGCGGCGATCAACGGCTACCTGAGGGCGGAGAGCGCGGCCCAGGAGCATACTGCGCTGGCGGTGATGGCCGAGGCGCTGGAGCAGGACGGGCGCGGGCGGCAGATGATCGACGCGCTGCGGCTGGCGCAGGAGGCGCAGTTCCGGCGCGATACCGAGTTGCGGCTGGAGGAGGCCATCGGGCGCCATGGGTTCCGGGTCACGGGCACGGATGCGGAGAGCGACGCGGCGATGCCGCGGATCTGCGCGGAGTTCTCCGAGGATCTGGTGCAGGTGGGGGTGGATTACGGGACCTATGTGCAGCTTCCCGACCAGTCGCTCACGGTGGAGGCCGAGGGTGCTCAACTCTGCATCGACGGGGTCAGCCACGGCGAGCGCTATCGCGTGGTGCTGCGCGAGGGGCTGCCCGCCGAGAGCGGAGAGGTGCTTATCCGGCCGGTGGAGCTGACGCTCTATGTCCGGGACCGGAGCCCGGGGGTGCGGTTCGACGGGCGGGGCTATGTGCTGCCGCGGACGCCGGATGCGGGTCTGCCGCTGACCTCGGTGAACGTGGGCGAGGTGGGGCTGACGCTCTACCGGGTGTCGGACCGGAACCTCGTGCGGACGATGCAGGAGGGGCTTCTTGGGGGGCCGGTCTATGACTGGCAGGAGGATTATGTTGCCGAAGAGATCGGCCTGCCGGTCTGGGAGGGCGTGGCGGAGATCAGGCAGGAGCTGAACCGTGACGTGACCACGCGGCTTCCCATGGCCGAGGCGCTGGAGGGCGAGGCGCCGGGGCTTTTCGTCCTGCAGGCGAGAGTGCCGGGGCTCGACGAGCAGCAGGCGGCTTTGGCGACGCAATGGTTCGTGCTGACCGACCTGGGCCTTGCGACCATGGCGGGGACGGACGGGCTGACCGTGTCGGTGCGGGCGCTCACGGATGCTGTGGCTGCGGAGGGGGTCCTCGTCCAGCTGGTCAGCGAGGGCAACGCGGTGCTGGGCGAGGCGGTGACCGGGGCCGACGGGATCGCACGGTTCGATGCAGGGCTGGCGAGGGGCCGAGGGGCGGCCGCGCCCGCGCTGGTCCTCGCGGAGCGGGAGGAGGACATGTCCTTCCTGTCGCTCGGGGGACCGGCGTTCGATCTGTCGGACCGGGGCGTGGAAGGGCGGGAGCCGAGCCCGCCCATAGACGTCTTCGTGGCGACGGACCGGGGCGCCTATCGCGCGGGCGAGACGATCCATGTGACTGCTCTGATGCGCGATCCGGGGGCCGTGGCTGTGGAGGGCGTGCCGCTGACGGCGATCCTCACCCGGCCCGACGGCGTGGAGTATTCGCGCCATGTGTCGACGGACGATGTGGCGGGCGGGCATGTCTTCGCCCTGCCGGTGGCGCCGTCCGCGCCGCGGGGTGTCTGGAGCGTGGCGCTGCATACGGACGTCGATGGAGAGCCGGTGGCGCGGGAGAGCGTGCTGGTGGAGGATTTCCTTCCCGAACGGATTGGTGTCGAGCTGACGCTGGCCGAGACCCTGGGGCTGGGGGATGTCCCGCCGCTCTTGGTGCAGGCGGATTATCTCTTCGGCGCGCCTGCCGCCGGGCTCGATGTCGAGGGCGAGGTGGTTTTGCGCGCGGCCTCGGAGGTGGACGGGTTTCCGGGCTACGCTTTCGGGCGGCACGATGCGCCCTTCTCGCCGAGGGCGCAGGGGTTTGGCGACGGCTGGGTGACGGATGACACCGGCGCGGTGACGGTGGACTTGCCGATCCCCGATGCCGACGCGGGCGGGCGTCCGCTGGAATTGCAGGTCACCGCGCGGGTGCAGGAGCTGTCGGGCCGCCCGGTGGAGCGGCGGACGCAAGCGCAGGTGCTGCCCGATGGCCCGATGATCGGAATTCGCCCGGCCTTTGGCGAGGGCGTGCTGGGCGAGGGCGAGACGGCGGAATTTTCCGTGCTGGCGCTGGGCCCAGATCTGGTGCCCGAGGCGATGCAGGCGGAGTGGACGGTCAACCGGGTGACGGTGGATTACCAGTGGTATTCCGTAAACGGGAACTGGAACTGGGAGACGGTCACGCGGCGGGAGCGGATCGCCACCGGAGAAGTGGCGCTGGGCGAGGCTCCGGCGGAGATCGCCGTGCCGATGGACTGGGGTCAGTACGAGGTGATCGTGGAGCGGACGGGCGGGGGCTATCTCGCCGCCTCCATGGACTTCTACGCCGGGTGGTATGCGCCCGCCGAAGGCTCGGATACGCCCGACACGCTGGACGTCTCGCTTGACGCGGAAAGCTATGCAGTGGGCGATACGGCCGAATTGCGGGTGGTGCCGCGGTATGACGGCACGGCGCTGGTCAGCGTGATGTCGGACCGGGTGATCTCCATGCAGGCGGTCGAGGTGACGGAGGGCGAGAACGTGATCCCGCTCGAGGTGACCGGGGAGTGGGGACCGGGGGCCTATGTGACGGTCTCGGTGATCCGGCCCATGGACGTCGAACAGGGGCGCAACCCGGCGCGGGCGCTGGGGCTAGTCCATGCGGCGGTCGATCCCGCGGACAAGCGGCTGACGGTGGCGGTGGAGGTGCCCGAGACGGCGATACCGCGCGCGCCGCTGGAGGTTGCGGTCGCCGTGAAGGGCGCAGAGGCGGGCGAGACGGCCTATGTGACGCTGGCGGCAGTGGATGAGGGCATTCTCAGCCTGACGGGTTTTGAGAGCCCCGATCCCGAGGGGTATTTCTTCGGCCAGCGGCGGCTGGGCGTGGAGATGCGCGACGTCTATGGCCGCCTGCTCGACGGGATGTCGGGCGAGATGGGCGCACTCCGTTCCGGCGGCGACGGCGGCATGGCGCGTCGGATGCAGTCGCCGCCTCCGACAGAGGAGTTGGTCGCCTATTTCGAAGGTCCCGTCACGGTGGGCGCGGACGGGCGCGCGCGGGCGGTCTTTGACATGCCGTCCTTCAACGGGACCGTGAGAGTGATGGCCGTGGCCTGGAGCCGGAGCGGGGTCGGTCAGGCGGAGGCCGAGGTGCTGGTGCGCGATCCGGTGGTGGTCAACGTGACCGTGCCACGCTTCATGGCTCCGGGGGACGAAAGCCGCATGCTGATCGAGGTGACCCATGCCTACGGGCCCACGGGTGCGGTGGCGTTGCGCGCCGAGGCGCAGGGGATCGCGCTGCCGGTGCAGGCGGCCTCGGGCGAGGTAGGCGACCGGACCGGTTTCGTCACGCGGCTGCCGCTGCGCGCAGGCGCGCCGGGGCTGGCGGAGATCACGCTGACGGCGGTGACGCCGGACGGCCGCGAGCTGGTCAAGGAAATCAGTGTCCCGGTGGAGATGAACGACCCTGAGGTGGCGCGGACCTCGCGTTTCGTGCTGGCGTCGGGCGAGACCTTCACCTTCGACGATCAGGTCTTCGGCGGCTTCCGGGCCGGCACGGGGTCCGCCACGCTGTCGGTGGGGCCGCTGGCGCGGTTCGACGCGCCCGGGCTTCTGGCGATGCTCGACCGCTATCCCTATGGCTGCACCGAGCAGGTCACGAGCCAGGCGCTGCCACTCCTCTATTTCGATCAGGTGGCCAGCGCGATGGGGCTGGCGGAGGCCGAGGAGACCCGCGAGCGGATTGAGGGTGCCATCGGCGCGATCCTCGCCAATCAGGCGCGGAACGGGGCGTTCGGGCTGTGGGGCGCCTATTCCGGGGACCTGTGGCTGGATGCCTATGTGACGGATTTCCTGTCGAAGGCGAAAGCACGGGGACACGGCGTGCCCGAGGTGGCCTTCCAGATGGCCCTCGATAACCTGCGGAACCGGGTGAATTATTATCCCGAGTTCGACGGGGGCGGCACCGATCTGGCCTATGCGCTGCTGGTGCTGGCGCGGGAGGGCGCGGCGGCCATCGGCGATCTGCGCTACTATGCCGACGAGAAGGCGGGGGCCTTCGGCACGCCTCTGGCGCAAGCGCAGCTGGGCGCGGCGCTCGCCCAATATGGCGAGCAGCGGCGCGCCGATGCGATGTTCGCGTTGGCAAGTGCTGAGCTGACGGAGCGGCTGCAAACTACCGAGACGATGGGCTGGCGCGACGACTACGGTACTGACCGGCGAGACGCGGCTGCAGTGCTGACGCTGGCGGTGGAGGCCGGGTCGACCGCGGTGGACACCGCGCGGCTGACCGATGCGGTGGCGCAGGGGGGCCGCGCCTCGACCCAGGAGGCGGCATGGACGCTGATGGCGGCCAATGCGCTGATCGACGACCTGCGCGAGACGGGCGTGACCGTGGACGGTGCCGCGCCGGAGGGGCCGCTGGTGTTCCTGCGGGAGGACACTGTCGCGGCGGCGCCGGTCAGGTTCGAGAACTCCGGGGAGGAGACCGAGTTGACGGTGACGGCCTTCGGTGTTCCCGAGGTGGGGCCGGAGGCGGGCGGCAACGGCTATGCCATCGACCGGAGCTGGTTCACCATGGACGGCGCGGCGGCGGACCCGGACGGCGTGGCGGTGGGCACGCGGCTGGTCACGGTGCTGACGGTGACGCCCTTCGGCCGGCAGGAGGCGCGGCTGATGGTGGACGATCCGCTGCCTGCCGGGTTCGAGATCGACAATCCGAACCTTCTGCGGTCGGGAGATCTGTCGGGGCTCGCCTGGCTGGAGACGGTGGAGCCGCAGACAGCCGAGTTCCGGCAGGAGCGGTTCCTCGCGGCGGTGGATCACCGGTCCGAGGCCGCGTTCCGGCTGGCCTATGTGGTGCGGGCGGTGTCGCCCGGCGCGTTCCACCTGCCGGCGGCGAGCGTGGAGGACATGTACCGGCCCGAGATGCGCGCCAATACCGCGGCCGGGCGGGTGACGATCGTCGAATGAGGCGGCGGGGGGCTTACGGGCTTTTCGCCGTCGCGCTGCTGCTGTTCGGGCTGGGTGCGGGGCGGGACGCTTTCGATCGCTGGGTGCTGGCGACGCCGCTGCCCCCGCTGACCGCCGAGACCTCGGTGGAGGTGCTGGACCGGAACGGGGACCTGCTCAGGCCGTTCCTGGTCGCGGACGGGCGCTGGCGGCTGGCGGTGCGGCTCGACGAGGTGGACCCGGCCTATGTCGACATGCTGGTGCGCTATGAGGACAAGCGGTTCTGGCGGCATTCGGGCGTGGATGTCGTCGCCATGGGTCGCGCCGTGGCGCAGGCGCTGCGGTCGGGGCGGGTGGTCTCGGGCGGCTCCACGCTGACGATGCAGGTGGCGCGGCTGCTGGAGGACGGCACCACCGGCCAGATGGACGGCAAGCTTCGGCAGCTGCGGCTGGCGCTGGCGCTGGAGCGGCACCTGACGAAGGAGGAGATCCTCACGCTCTACATGAACCGCGCGCCCTTCGGCGGGAATATCGAGGGTGTGCGTGCGGCGAGCTATGCCTGGCTGGGCAAGCCGCCGCACCGGCTGACGCCCGCACAGGCAGCGCTGCTGGTGGCGCTGCCCCAGAGCCCGGAGCGGCGGCGGCCGGACCGCGACCCTGAGGCGGCGCAGGCGGCGCGGGACCGGGTGCTGATGCGGATGGCCCGGGACGGCGTGTTGCTGCCGGCGGAGGCGCAGGCCGCGCTGACGGAGGCCTCGCCTCGGGGGCGTAACGAGTTCCCGGCTTTGGCCGCACATCTGGCCGGGCGGCTGGTGGAGGAGGCGCCCGACGTGGGCGTGCATCGCACGACGCTCGATGCGGGGTTGCAGGCGGGGCTGGAGGTGCTGGCGGCAGAGGCGCCGCGGGAGGCGGGCGCGCGGATGCAGGTGGCGCTGATCGTGGCGGACCACCGGACCGGAGAGGTGCTGGCGCAGGTGGGATCGGCGGGCTACGGCGACGCGCGGCAGGGCTTCGTGGACATGACGCAGGCGCTGAGGTCGCCCGGCTCCACGCTGAAGCCGCTGATCTATGGCCTGGCCTTCGACCGGGGCCTCGCGCATCCCGAGACGCTGATCGCGGACCGGCCCGTCAGCTTCGACGGCTATGCGCCGCAGAACTTCGACGGGCTGTTCCGGGGCGAGCTCAGGGTGCGGCAGGCGCTGCAGCTGTCGCTGAACGTGCCGGCGGTGGCGCTCCTCGAGGCGCTTGGGCCGCAGCATCTCTTGACCGCGCTGCGCCGGGCGGGGGCGAAGCCCGCGCTGCCGGAGGGCGGTGCGCCGGGGCTTGCCATCGCGCTGGGCGGCGTGGGGCTGACGCTGGAGGACCTCGTGCGGGCCTATGCGGCGCTGGCAAATGGCGGGCAGGCCGCGGACCTGCGGACCGGACCCGCGGAGGAGGGGTTCGTCTCGCGGGCGCTGATGGACCGGGCGGCCGCCTGGCAGGTGGCGGAGATCCTGCGCGACGCGCCGAGGCCCGAAGGGGTGCTGGGCGAGGGAATCGCGTTCAAGACCGGGACCTCCTACGGCTATCGCGACGCCTGGGCGATCGGCTTCGACGGGGCGCATGTCGTCGGGGTCTGGACCGGCCGTCCGGACGGAACGCCGGTGCCCGGCATCTCGGGCGTCACGCTGGCGGCGCCGGTGATGTTCGGCGCCTTCGCCCATCTGGCACCCGGGGCCGAGCCGCTGCCGCCTCCGCCGCCCGAAACGCTGATCGTGGGCGCGGGGCGTCTGCCGCAGGCATTGCGGCGGTTCGGCGGGTCGGGCGCGGTGGAGGCGCCTGCCGTGACCATCGCCTTTCCGCCGGAGGGAGCGTTGGTCGAGGGGAGCGGCCTGACTGTGAAGCTGCGCGACGGGCGCGCGCCCTTCGCGGTCCTTGCCAATGGCGTGCCGGTGGCGCGCGGCCATGCCCGGGAGGTCGAGATCGCGGATCTGGGGCGGGGGTTTTCGACCGTGACGGTGATCGACGCGGACGGGCGGGCGGCCCGGGTTTCCGTAGAGATGCGCTGAGGGGTTTCGCCGCGCTTCGCGCGTCGATCCGCGCGCCTTCGGCGCGGGAGGGGGAGGGGGTCGCCGGCCTTCGGCCGGCTCCGGTTTCTTCGGGAAGGTCGGTCGGGGTTGGCGGTTTCGCGCCTGCGGCGCGACAGGGGGCTCTGCCCCCTCCGGCGAAGGCCTTCGGCCTTCGCCGCCCCCGGGAATATTTTTCGCCAGAAAAATCAGGGAGGTGGTTCGGAGTATCGGGCGTGGCGGTGCCGCGCTGTGCGCGACGATCCGGGTGGGGTCAGGGGCGCTCGAGGGCCAGAGCAATGCCCTGGCCGCCGCCGATGCACATGGTCACGAGGGCGCGGCGGCCGCCGGTGCGGGCAAGCTCGTACAGCGCCTTGACGGTGAGGATGGCGCCGGTGGCGCCGACGGGATGGCCCAATGCGATGGCGCCGCCATTGGGATTGACGCGCGCGGGGTCGAGGCCGAGGGCGCGGCTGACGGCGAGGGCCTGGGCGGCGAAGGCCTCGTTCGATTCGATGACGTCGAAGGCGTCGGCTGTCAGACCGGTCTTCTCCAGGAGGCGCTCCACGGCGGGGATCGGGCCGAGGCCCATGACCTCGGGACGGACGCCGGCGAGGGCGTAGCCGGTGATGCGCGCGAGCGGCGTGAGGCCGCGGGCCTCTGCCGTGTCGGCCCGAGCGAGCACGAGGGCGGCGGCGCCGTCGTTGATACCGCTGGCGTTGCCGGCGGTCACCGTGCCGTCCTTGCGGAACACCGGGCGCAGGCCGGCGAGGGCCTCGGCGCTGGTGGGCTTGGGGTGTTCGTCGGTGTCGATGGTGACCGTCCCCTTGCGCGCGTTCTTTTCGACCGGGACGATCTGGTCCGTGAAGCGGCCCTCGGCCAGGGCACGGGCGGCGCGGGACTGGCTCTCGAGGGCGAAGGCGTCCTGATCCTCGCGGGTGATGCCGTGTTCAGCCGCGACGTTCTCGGCGGTCACCCCCATGTGACCGGTGCCGAAGGGGCAGGTCAGCGCGCCCAGCATCATGTCGAGGGCGGTGACGTCGCCCATCCGGGCGCCCCAGCGCTGGGCGGGGACGATATGGGGCGCGCGGCTCATGCTTTCGGCGCCACCTGCCACCGCGATGTCGCAGTCGCCGAGCATCAGGGACTGCACCGCGGAGACGATGGCCTGGGCCCCCGATCCGCAGAGGCGATTGACGTTCAGCGCGGGCACGGTCTCTGGGATGCCCGCGGCCATGGCGGCGACGCGGCTGAGGTACATGTCGCGGGGTTCGGTGTTGATGACATGGCCCATGACGACCTGGCCCACGGCCTCGGGAGAGACCGAGGCGCGGTTCAGCGCCGCGCGGATCGCGGTGGCGGCGAGCTCTGACGGGGCGATGTCGGCAAGGCCGCCGCCGAAGCTGCCGATGGGCGTGCGCGCCCCGCTCAGGATCACGATATCGGTCATGGTGTCTTCCTCCCCTGCTGCGGGCAGGATAGCGGCGGCGCGGGCAGAAGACAGGGGGGACTGCACGATCACGAGCGCGTGAGGTCGCGCGGCATTCCTGCATCAGATCGTGGCCTGTGAACAACAGCGCGGATTGACCCGAGGGGGGGCCGGAGAGACACGGGTGCCGGCCCGTTCTGCTTCGGGCCGCTGTGCTTCTGTTCGGGAAAGCCCCCATGACCTGGCCTGTTCTCCTGTTTCTTGCGCTGCAAGGCGTGATCTTTGCCGTCTGGACCTGGCTGGCCTTCCGCACCCTGTTTCGCCTGCGTGCCCTTGCAGTGGCACGGTCGGGGCGGGCGTTTCCGGGGCCCGGCCCGATGCTGAGCAGCGTGGCGCACTGGATGCGCGATCCGGCGGAGGCGGAGCGGCGGCGGCGGCTGGGGTCCACGACGCTGGTTTTGCTGGGGCTTGCCGCGGTGTCGGCGCTCGCCTGACTTTCCCTTTGGCCGCGCCGTGTTAGGTCCGGCGGGAGCGGGAACGGGTCGAGCATGTGCTGAACGTCGAGAACATCGAGAAGAGCTATCCGGGGGCCGAGGGACCCATGCCGGTGCTGCGGGGCGTGTCGCTGGAGCTGGCGCGGGGCGAGACCCTGGCGCTCACGGGCGAGTCGGGGTCGGGCAAGTCGACGCTGCTGCATCTCGTGGCCGGGCTGGAGACGGCGGATGCGGGCATGATTCATGTGGACGGAATCGCGCTGCAGGGGCTGGGCGACACGGGCCGCGCGCGGCTGCGGCGCGAGGTGGTGGGGGTCGTGTTTCAGCAGTTCAACCTGATCCCCTCGCTCGATGTGGCGGGCAACATCGGCTTTCAGGCGCGGCTGGCCGGGCGGCATGATCCGGCGCGGGACCGCGATCTGGCCGGGAAGATGGGGCTGACGCCGCATCTTGGGAAATATCCCGAGCAGCTTTCCGGAGGGCAGCAGCAGCGGGTGGCGATCGCGCGGGCGCTGGCGGCACGGCCGGGGCTGGTGCTGGCGGACGAGCCCACGGGGAACCTCGACGAGGCGACGGCGGAGACCGTGATGGGGCTGATGCGGGACCTCGCGACGGAGACCGGCGCGGCGCTGCTGGTGGTGACCCATTCGGAGCGGCTGGCGGCCACCATGGGGCGGCGGCTGCACCTGGAACGGGGCGTGATCCGGTGAGGCGCGCGGGGCTGCGGGTTCTGCTCGGCCACTGGCGCCGGGCGCCGGTGCAGCTGGTGACGCTGGTGCTGGGGCTGGCTCTGGCCACCGCGCTCTGGTCCGGGGTGCAGGCGATCAACGCCGAGGCCCGGGCGAGCTATGACGCAGCCGCCGCGACGCTGGGCGAGGGGACCTTCGCGCAGGTGGTGGCGGCCGATGGCGGCGACATGGCGCTGGAGGATTACGTCGCACTGCGGCGGGCGGGCTGGCTGGTGAGCCCGGTTGTCGAGGGGCGGATGAACGGCGTGCGGATCGTGGGGCTGGATCCGCTGACGGCGCCGGGGGGCCTTGGCCCGGTGGAGCTGGACGGCGGCGCGGAGGTCGGGCGGTTCCTCGGCGGCGAGGGGCAGGTCTTCGGCACGGCGGAGGCATTGGAGGCGCTGGGCGAGATCGCGCCTGAGAAGGTGCTGTCGCCCGACGTGGCGCCGATGACGGTGATCACGGACCTGTCGGTGGCCTGGCCGCTGCTGGGCATGGACGGGCGGGTGAGCCGGATGATCGTCGCCGATGCGCAACCCTTGGGGCGGCCCGCGCTGGAGGAGGCGGCCGGGGGCCTGTCGCTCCGGCCCGCGCATGCGGCGGGCGACGTCGACCGGCTGACCGACAGTTTTCACCTGAACCTGACGGCTTTTGGCGCGCTGAGTTTCGCGGTCGGGCTGTTCATCGTGCATGGCGCGGTGGGGCTGGCGTTCGAGCAGCGGCGGCCATTGGTGCGGACGCTGCGTGCGCTGGGCATGCCGCTCCGGTTGCTGATCGGGCTGATGGCGGCGGAGCTGCTGGTGCTGGCGCTGATCGCCGGCGGGATCGGCGTGGCGCTGGGCTATGTGATCGCCGCCGCGCTTTTGCCCGATGTCGCGGCGACGCTCTCGGGGCTTTACGGCGCGCAGGTGTCGGGGGGGCTGGAGCTGCGGCCGGTGTGGTGGCTCTCGGGCCTCGGGATCGCGGTGATCGGCACGGCCGTGGCGAGCGCGGGGGCGCTGTGGCAGATCGCGCGGATGCCGGTGCTGGCGGCGGCAAGGCCCCGGGCCTGGGCGATGGCGCGGGGGCGTGGGCGCAGGGTGACGCTGGCGGGGGCTTTGGCGTTGCTGGCGCTGTCGGCGGTCCTGTCTTTCGGATCGGGGCTGGTGGCGGCCTTCGGCGCGCTTGCGGCGCTGCTGATCGGGGCGGCGCTGGCGCTGCCATCGGTCATCGACCTTGCGTTGCGGCTGGGGGCGATGGGCGCGTCGCGGCCCGTGGCGGAGTGGTTCTGGGCGGATACGCGGCAGCAATTGCCGGGCCTGTCGCTGGCGCTGACGGCGCTCTTGCTGGCCATGGCGGCGAATGTGGGCGTATCGACCATGGTGTCGTCGTTCCGGCTGACATTTACCGGGTTTCTGGATCAGCGGCTGGCGTCCGAGCTCTATGTCTCGGTGGAGGACGCCGCCGAGGGCGCGCGGCTGGAGGCGTTCCTTGACGGGCGGGCGGAGGCGGTGCTGCCCATCGTCTGGGTGGACCGTGACGTCGCGGGCTTTCCGGCGGAGATCTACGGCACGCGGAACCACGCGACCTACCGCGACAACTGGCAGTTCCTGGAGGCATCGGACGCGCCTTGGGACGCGGTTTTCGCAGGCGAGGGTGCGGTGGTTAACGAGCAACTGGCGCGCCGGGCCGGGCTGGCGTTGGGCGAGGAGATCGCGGTGGGGCCTGGCGTGGCGCTGCCGGTGGTGGGGGTCGTGGGCGACTACGGCAACCCGGTGGGGCAGGTCATCGTGGCGCTGCCCTTGTTCGAGGAATTGTATCCGGAGGCGGAGGCTTCGTCCTTCGGCCTTCGGACCGAGGATCCCGAGGCGCTTTCGGAGGCCTTGCGGGAATTCGGGATACCCGAGGGGGACACCATCGACCAGGCGGCGCTGAAGCGGGTCTCGCTCGACATCTTCGAGCGGACATTTACCGTGACCGGGGCGCTGAACGTGCTGACGCTGTCGGTGGCGGCCTTCGCCATCCTGATGAGCCTGCTGACGCTGGCCGCGCTGCGCTTGCCGCAGCTGGCGCCGGTCTGGGCGCTGGGGCTGACGCGGGCGGACCTGGGGCGGCTGGAGCTTTTGCGCGCGGTGCTGCTGGCGGCGCTGACGGGGCTGGCGGCGGTGCCGCTGGGGCTGGCGCTGGCCTGGGTGCTGTTGGCGCAGGTGAACGTGGCGGCCTTTGGCTGGCGGTTGCCGATGTATTTTTTCCCATGGGATTACGGGCGGTTGCTCCTGTTCGCTGTCGTTGCGGGGGCGCTGGCGGCGCTCTGGCCCGCACGCAGGCTGGCGCGGACGCCGCCGGGTGTGCTTCTCAAGGTGTTTTCCAATGAACGTTAGGGGTCTGTTGGTGTTTCTGTGGCCAACTGTGGCCACGGCGCAGGGATTCGCCGGGTTGGGAACGACTGTGGAGGGGTATGACGATCCGGTCCCGGGACCGGTGTTCGACTTTCCCGCCGATCATGGCGCGCATCCGGGTTACCGGATCGAATGGTGGTATGTGACCGCCAATCTCGTGGCCGAGGACGGGCGGGAGATGGGTCTGCAATGGACGCTGTTCCGCACGGCACTGGCCCCGGGCGGCGACGACGCGGCGCAGGTCTGGATGGGGCATGCGGCGGTGACGACGGCGCAGGCGCATTTCGTGGGGGAGCGGTTCTCGCGCGGGGATGTGGCGACGGCGGGCGTACGCGTGGCGCCGTTCGAGGCCTTCATCGACGACTGGGCCATGGCGGGGGAGACACTGGATCAGGTGCGGCTGACGGCCACCGCGCCGGAGTTTGCCTATGACGTGACGCTGACCGCCGAAGGGCCGCTGATCTTTCACGGGGAGGATGGCTATTCCGTGAAATCGGACGAAGGGCAGGCGAGCTATTACTATTCGCAACCCTTCTATGCCGTGGAGGGGGTGCTGACCCTGCCGGAGGGCGAGGTGGCGGTAACGGGGACTGCCTGGCTCGACCGGGAATGGTCCTCCCAGCCGCTGAGCGAAAGCCAGGAGGGCTGGGACTGGTTTTCCCTGTCCTTCGAGGGCGGGGACAAGCTGATGGGGTTCCGCCTCCGCGAGGACGGCGCGGAGGGCTATACCTACGCCACCTGGATCGGCGCGCGGGGGGAGGAGGTCGTGCCCTATGCCCGGGCCTTCGAGGCGGAGCCGCTCGAAAGTGTCGCCGTCGCGGGGCGGGAGGTGCCGGTGCGCTGGCGCGTGCGGCTGCCGGAACGGGGCGTGGATGTGGAGGTGACGGCGATCAATCCGGATGCGTGGATGGATCTGTCCTTTCCCTACTGGGAGGGACCTGTGACGGTGACGGGCAGCCACGAGGGGCGCGGATACCTGGAGATGACAGGCTATGAGTGACGCGCCGGAGCGGCTGGAGGATTTCCTCGATGCGGCATGGCAGAGGCTGGGTCGCGGGGTAGCGGATGCGAAATCGCCCGCGCGGACGCCGGTGCTGGCGACGGTGAGCCCCGATGGCTGGCCCGAGGCAAGGACGGTGGTGCTGCGGGCGGCGTCGCGGTCCGCCGGAACGCTGGAGGTGCACAGCGATCTGGCGGCCGGCAAGGTGGCGTCGTTGCAGGCAGACCCCCGGGCGGCGCTGCATGTCTGGGACGCCAAGGCAAGCCTGCAGATCCGGGCACGCGGGACGGTGGAGATCGTGACCGGCGCGGCGGCGGAGCCGCGCTGGGCGAAGGTGCCCGAGGGCTCGCGGCAGGCCTATGGCAAGAGGCCGCGAGCAGGGCAGGAGATCGGCGGGCCGCTGGACTACGAGGTGCTGGCCGAACAGGAAAGCTTCTGCGCGCTGGTGCTGCATCTGGAGGGGCTGGACCTGCTGCATCTTGGCGCGCGGCACCGGCGCGCCGCTTACGATCGCGAGAGCGGCTGGCGGGGGCGCTGGCTCTCGCCGTGACGCCGGGCTAGGCGGGGACCATGGAGACCCATGTGCCCCTGACCCGTGACCTCGTGCTGATCGGCGGCGGTCATACCCATGCGCTGGTGCTGCGCAGGTGGGGGATGCGGCCCCTGCCGGGGGTGCGGCTGACGCTGATCGACCCGGGGCCGACGGCGGCCTATTCGGGGATGCTGCCGGGCTATGTCGCGGGGCATTACACCCGGGCGGAGCTCGATAGCGACCTTGTGAAGCTGGCGCGCTTTGCGGGTGCGCGGCTGGTGCTGAGAGCGGCGCGGGGGATCGACCGGGAGGCGCGTCGCGTCGATGTGCCGGGGCGGCCTCCGGTCGTGTATGACGTGCTGTCGGTCGATATCGGGATCACCTCGGCCATGCCGGGCCTGCCGGGTTTCGCCGACCATGGCGTGCCGGCGAAGCCGCTGGGGCCGTTCTCGCACCGCTGGGCCGCCTATCGCGATGGCGCGGAGCGGCCCCGGGTTGCGGTGATCGGCGGCGGTGTCGCCGGGGCGGAGCTGGTGATGGCCATGGCCCATTGCCTGCGCGGGCGCGACGCGCGGCTGACGCTCATCGACCGGAGCAGGGTTCTGGATCAGTTCGCCCCGCGACCCCGGCGAAAGCTGCTGCAGGGGCTGGCCGCCAACGGGGTCGAGGTGCTGGAGCATGCCGAGGTCGCGCGGGTGTCGGGCGAGGGCGTGCACCTGGCCGACGGGCGGCTGATCGAGGCGGGCTTCGTCACGGGTGCCGCCGGGGCGCGGCCCCATGGCTGGCTTGCGGGAACCGGGCTGGAGCTCAAGGACGGGTTCGTGACGGTGGACGCCCGGCTGCGCAGTTCCGACCCGGCCATTTTCGCGGTGGGGGATTGCGCGCATCTCGCCCATGCGCCCCGGCCCAAGGCGGGCGTCTATGCCGTGCGCGCGGCGCCGGTGCTGCACGAGAACCTGCGGGCGGCGCTGTCGGGCAGGCCCCTGCGGGGCTGGAGGCCGCAGGGGGATTACCTGAAGCTCGTTTCGCTCGGCGGCAAGCGGGCGCTGGCGGAGAAGGCGGGGCTCGCCGTTGCCGGGCCGCTCCTCTGGCGGTGGAAGGACCGGATCGACCGCAGGTTCATGAACAGGCTGGACGATCTGCCGACGATGACGGCTGCCCTGCCGAGGGAGGTCGCGCTGGGCGTCCGCGAGGGTGGTGCCACGATGATGTGCGGCGGCTGCGGCGCGAAGGTGGGGCGCGGAACGCTGGCCGCGGCGCTGGCTCGGCTGCCGGTGGAGCGGGACGACGTGGAACGCGGGCCGGGGGATGATGCGGCCGTGCTGCGCATCGGCGGTGCGCGACAGGTGGTGACCGTCGACCACCTGCGCGCCGTCACCGAGGATCCGGTGCTGATGACGCGGATCGCCGCGGTTCATGCGCTGGGGGATGTCTGGGCCATGGGCGCCAGACCCCAGGCGGCGCTGGCGAGCCTGATCCTGCCGCGGATGTCGGCGGCGCTTCAGGCGCGCACGCTGGAGGAGATCATGGAGACGGCACGGGAGGTCTTCGGCGCGGAAGGCGCCGGGATCGTCGGAGGGCACAGCTCCATGGGCGCGGAGATGACGCTGGGCTTTACCGTGACGGGCCTGCTGGAGGGCCCTGCGGTGACTCTGGCGGGCGCGCAGGTGGGGGACCGTCTGGTGCTGACGAAGCCCCTGGGCACGGGGGTTCTGCTGGCCGCGCATATGCGGGGCGAGGCGGCAGGAACGGATGTCGCCTCGGCCTGGGAAAGCATGGTCCGGCCCCAGGGTGAGGCGGCGCGGGCGCTGGCGGGGGCCCATGCCATGACGGATGTGACGGGGTTCAGCCTTGCGGGACATCTGTGGGGGATGTGCGAGGCCTCGGGCGTGGGGGCGGAGCTGTGGCTGGAGGCGCTGCCGCTGCTGGCAGGGGCTGAGGCGCTGGCCGCGCGGGGCATACGCTCGACGCTCTATCCGGAGAACCGGGCGGCGGTTCCGGAACTGCCCGAGGGCGCGCGGGCGGATCTGCTGTTCGATCCGCAGACCTGCGGCGGGCTGCTGGCCTCGGTGCCCGGGGGCATGGCGCTGCCGGAGGGCGCGGTGGAGATCGGGCGGATCACCGAAGGGCCACCGCGGATCGCGGTGCTCTAGAGACGGGCGATGGCCTCTGCCAGCTTGTCGGCGGCGGTGTCGAGACCGGCCGCGTCGAGCGTGTCGGTGGTGACCGTGGCAGCGGTGCGGGCGCCGATCTTCTGGCGGGATTTCGCATAGGCGGGGTCGTAGTGATCGGCCATCAGGGCGGCGGCGAGGTCGGTCATGCGGCCCTCGTGAAGAAGGGCGAGCCAGCGGTCCACGGTCTCGCGGCCGCGCAGGCGGTCGAGCTGGTTGAGCCTGGCCGAGAGGCGGTCCGCGTCGGTCCAGAGGTCGCGGTAGGCCACCGTCAGGTAGGCGGCGCGGGCCAGGAGGGGTGCTGCGATCTCGACGCGGGGGGCGGATTTCATCGCGGCCCAGAGCGCCGGTGGGATCAGCAGGTCGCCGACCTTGTTGCTTTCGGCCTCGAGCACCACGGGCCGGTCGGGATCGAAGGTGGCGAGCTGACCGGCGAGGGCGCTTTCCCAGCCTTTCTGGCCGGGCTGGCCCCCGGGCCGGGCGCCGAGAAGCGAGCCGCGGTGATTGGCGAGGCCCTCGAGGTCGATCACCTGCACGCCGCGGGCCGCGAGGCGGGGCAGCAGGTCGGTCTTTGCCGTGCCGGTGTAGCCATCGAGCAGGATCACGCGGTGGCGCAGAGGTTCGTCGTAGAGGGCGGTGTGGACGAGACGGCGGTAGGCCTGCCAGCCGCCCGCGACGGTTTCGGCGCGCCAGCCGATCTCCCGCAGGAGGTAGGCGAAGGAGCCCGACCGCTGGCCGCCGCGCCAGCAGTAGACGAGGGGACGCCAGCCGCCTTCCTTGTCGGCCAGCGGGCCCTCGATATGGGTGGCGGCGTTGCGGAAGATCAGGGCGGCGCCGATCTTGCGGGCGCGAAAGGGGCTGTCCTGAACGTAGATCGTGCCGACCGTCGCCCGTTCGTCGTTGGACAGCACCGGCAGGTTGATCGCGCCGGGGATGTGATCCTCGGCGTATTCGGCGGGGGAGCGGACATCGATGAGGGTGTCGTGGCCGTGGTTCAGGATCGCGGCCAGCGTGGGGAAGGTGAGCGCCATGGGCGGTCTCTATCCCTCCGGCGGGGGGTGGGAAAGGGTGCCGGGCTCGTCGCGCCCTTGCGGGCGAGTCTCGCCTCAGCGCGGTCTCAGCGGATGGCGGCCGTCGTCGTGCAGGGTGAACCAGTCCGTGCCGTCAAAGAGCGCCGGAACGAGGGGGCGCCCGTAACCCGCGCCGCCGTCGAGATCGATGCGGTTGCCGAAATGGGTGGGGCGGTCGAGCGCGGTATGGCCATGGACCACGAGAGCGCCGAAATCACCGTCATGGTCGAGAAAGCCGTCGCGGATCCAGATGAGGTCGTCCTCCACCTGATCGGTGAGTGGCACGCCGGGGCGGATGCCGGCATGGACGAAAAGGTGGGGGCCGTCCTCGATCATCGTCGAAAGTCCCGCCACGAAGTCCAGATGGCGCTGGGGAACGGCCTCGCAGGCGGCGGCCACCAGCGCGTCCCGGTGAGGATCGGGGAGAGGATCGAGGCCCGAGCGGGCCAGCGTCTCCATACCGCCGCCCTCGGGGTGAGCGAAGGCGTCCTCGGGGAGATAGGAGGCGAGGGTCGCGTTGCCGCCGAGGGCGGGATGGAGCCAGCCTTTGCCCGACAGGATCTTCGGGTCGTGGGTCCGCGCCTCGGTGACGAACCGCAGGAACATGCGGTCGTGATTGCCGAGCAGGAAGCGCCAGGGCCGCCCCGCGTCGCGGCCCGAGATGAGCCGGTCGAGCACGCCGCGGCTGTCGGGGCCGCGGTCGACATAGTCGCCGAGAAAAATCAGGGGCCTGTCGGCCCCGCCGTCTGCCGCGATGAGGGCCATCGCGCGGTCGAGGGCGGCGGTCTGGCCGTGGATGTCACCGAGGACGTAGAGCATGGGCGGACCTTTCGGACCCCTTTTCTCCGCCGGAGCGCCCGGTGTCGAGGGCGGATGCCTCCGGCGGGGATATTTCGGGCCCAAAGAGAGGGGGGGCGGGGCGTCCCCGTCTCAGACGTCGAAGACCAGGGGCTTGACCTGCTGGAAGAGGCCGGTCTCGCGCAGGGCCTCGAGGGCCGCCGCGGGGACCGGTTCATCGACGTAGAGGAGCGCGATGGCCTCGCCCTTGGCCTCTTTGCGGCCGAGGGTGAAGTTGGCGATGTTCACGCCGTTGCTGCCCATCGTCTGACCCAGCGCGCCGATGATGCCGGGGACGTCCCTGTTGGTGGTGTAGACCATGTGGCGGCCGATCTCGGCGTCGATGTTGATGCCCTTGATCTGGATGAACCGGGGCTTGCCGTCGGAGAAGACCGTGCCGGCGATGGAGCGTTCGCGGGTGTCGGTGACGACTGTGACCTTGATGTAGCCCTCGAAGGCGCCGGACTGGTCCTGCTTCGTCGTGGAGATGCGGATGCCGCGGTCCTTGGCGATCACCGGGGCGGAGACCATGTTCACGTCCGGATTGGTGGACTTCATGATGCCCGCCACTGTGGACGAGGTGAGGGCGGCGAGGTTCATCTCGGAGGCCTCGCCGTCGAAGAGGATGTTGATCGCCTTGATGGGCTCGTCGGTCATCTGGCCGATGAAGCCGCCGAGATGGCCCGAGAGCGCGATCCAGGGGCCCATGATCTTGGCCTCTTCCGCGG
>Ga0008835_100635_pt1 | contig 28676 bp, 32 predicted proteins | sample HotLakConsoUCCRE_FD_62215 | JGI IMG/M metagenome (GOLD analysis project Ga0008835, IMG submission 62215) | Hypersaline microbial mat communities from Hot Lake, Washington, USA - Hot Lake Consortium UCC-RE (Hybrid Assembly) ... | reverse complement strand
TTCATACGTGTCGACATGATCTCTAGCCTCCGACTCAGTCGGAAACCTATGAATCACAATCGATTCCACCGAGGAATCCTCAACGTTCAACTCGCGTGATTTCGTCCACACGGCCTAGCGGCGTCCACGAACAGAAGCATGAAGCCCGCAGACGACGAGGCGCTCCAAAAACGCCGAGGGGAGCCCGTTGACTGATTACAGAAGGCCTCCACCTGCTGAGTTGACTGCATCCTCCGTAATATGATCCACATGACGCAAAGGTCCCGACCATTTGGGTCGGGACCTTTGCGATCATGAACCGACGTACCCACAAGGATCGAGATCGCCTCGTTCATGCTGCCAATGCTCTTAAGGCTTTCTGCGAGATCCCGTCATTCCTGCTGTTTCGATCTCATCGGCAAGAACTTCGTTCACCTGCTTCATCGCGTCCACGGCTGCGGGCGCGCCGCAATAGGCGGAAACATGGATGAGGACTTCCCGTATCTCGTCAATCGAACATCCATTCCGCCGTGCGGCCATCAGGTGAAGACGCAGTTCCGCAGGTCTATTAGTTGCCATCAGCACCGCAAGTGTGAGGAAGCTCCGCTCGCGCCGCGTCAGCGTTCCGCGGCCCCACACATCGCCCCAGATATTCTCCGTGAGAAATCTCTGGATGGGCGCATTGAAGCCGTCCTCCCGCGCTATGGCGCCGTCGACGTAGCTGTCGCCCAGAACCTCCCTGCGACGCGCGAGCGCCTCCTGATACTTCTTGTCATCTGTCATGCCAGACTCCCTCGATCAGCGGCGCCACACGCATTGTGCTGGCAGGATGCGAACCTCATCGCGGTCTCGCCAATTGCATGAGTTCGCCCATGTCGGAAAACTCCTCCAGTGCGTGGATCGCAGCCGTTAGCGATACCGGATCGCATCCCGTTCCTCCGCGGGCGGCCAAATCGGCTAGCTTGTCGTCGAGTTCTTGATCCGAGAGCGGCCGCTGCAGGCTGCCACGCGCGTTAACAACCTCTTCGGAGATCAAAGTTCTGTCACGCATGCGAACGGAGACACGGGCGGCGCCTACCGGTATGCCGGCATCCGCCTCCGCCCTTACCAATGCACGCAAGCGCGCGACCTCGGGGTCGGCCACGGCCTCTTCCGAGAAAGCGTTCAGTCCGCCTTCTCCGTGGCAGAACGCGACTGCTGCCCCGTGCTGGAGGCTCACCTTGGCGTCGCGCTCGTTGAAGGTCTGCCTGTCGGCTCGTTCCAGAAGCAGCGGATGCCCGACGACCAACACGCTCTCCAGCTGCTCTGTCGAAAATCCCGGCTTTTCGCGAAGGAGTAGGCAGGCGTCTATGACGGAATGGAGCACGATGCCGCAAGGATAGGGCTTGAAGGTATTGCCGGCAATTTCCCACCGCTCACCAAGCCCCGAGGTAACAGCCTCGAGGACCGGTTCGTCTCCCATTGCACGCGCCCAGCCCAGCCGCCCCTCGATGGCCTGGGGCGCAGCGGTATAGCCCCTTTCCGCTAGAAGCGCGGCAAGCAGGCCGTTGCGCGCGGCATTGCCCATGGCCACGTTCTTGGCGCCGGATGCGAGATTTTCCACGATCCCTGCCGACTGGCTTGCTGCGATGCCGAGAGCGTGGGCGGTCTGGGCGCCATCAAGACCGAGCAGGCGCGCGCTGCCGGCCGCGGCGCCGAAGACGCCGCAGGTGGCGGTGATATGCCATCCACGCTGGTACTGTCCGGGCGACATGAGGCCGAGCCTGCATTCGACCTCTCCACCCACGAGAAATGCCTCAAGGACCGCCCTCCCACTCAGCCTGCGGCGCTCCGCCAGCGCCATCAAGGCGGGTATCACGGGCGCGGCCGGATGTATCACCGTGGGCAGGTGGGTATCGTCGAAGTCGTGGTAGTTGGCCGACAGCCCGTTGACGAAGGCAGCGCCCATGGGGTCCAGCCGCTCGGTGCGTCCGATGACGGAGCCTTGCCCGTCGCCCTGCCATTCGCGGAACAGCGCCACGGCCGCATCGACCGTGGGCGTGCGGGCCGCACCGAGCGAGGCGGCGAAGGAATTGAGGATGGAGCGCAGGCCCGCGCGGCGCAGCTCATCCGGCATGCCCTGCAGGGGCGCGGCGATGAACTGTGCAAGCTCATTTGCAAGCACTGGATGTCGGTCTGGGGTCGTCATCTGGCGGTACTCTTCCTCTGCATCTAATCTGTACACAAAGATGCAACATGTAGCTGTTCGCTACAGTCGCAGGCTAGTTGCCGCCCAACGTCTCGACATTGCCGTCGACGCTGAGCGTTTGGCCGGTTATGTGCGACCCTGCCGACGATACGAGGAAGGTCGCGGTATTGGCGACGTCCTGAAGCTGGGTCAGCTCCCGCAGTGATATGCGGCTGCGAATCTTTTGTTTCTGTTCCTCGTTGGTGATGCCGAGCAGTGCCGCGCGGGCCTGCGCGTTTCGCTCATGGCGCGGACCAGCCACGAAGCCCGGCAGCAGCGCATTCACGCGGATGCCGTGGGGACCCAGTTCCATGGCAAGGCTCTGCGTAAGGCCGATCACTGCCCATTTGGAGGCGGAGTATGGTGTTCGCAGCGCATATCCCATCCGGCCTGCAATCGAAGAAATACTGACGATGCTGCCGCCCCCAGTGCGCTTGAGCATCGGCACGGCGTGGCGCGTGCAGAAGAAGAGCCCGTGCAGGTTCACGTCGATAGTCCGCTTCCAGTCCTCTGCTGCCAGATTCTCGATTGAGCCGAACGGACCGGTGACGCCGGCGTTGTTGACCAGTATGTCGAGGCGGCCGAATTCGCTTTCGTACCACCGGAAGAGGTCGTCGGTCTGCTGTTTGTCGCCGACGTCGCACAAGCGGCAGGCAACTCCGGATGACGCCCCTGAGATTTCTTCCAGACTGGTCTGATCGGAATCGCACACCGCAACGGTGGCGCCAGCGGAACGGAACGTCTCGGCAATACACCTTCCGATGCCCGCGGCACCGCCCGTCACCAGCGCGTTCAGTCCGTCAAGCGACAACTTCATCTTCATCTTCCCTGTCAAGATCGGCAGCCGCACAAGATTGCGAGACCGGCGTCGAGGTCATGACAAGCAACCCTCATGCCACGCTGGCCCGGTGCTTGCTTGTCCGGGGTGGAATCGCGCAGGACGGGAGAAGCAGATGGGAACGAACGTGGCGGGGTCGGACGTGCCGATCGGCATCATCGGGCGGGGTGCAATGGGCCTGCCCATCGCCCAGCGCCTGCTGGAATGCGGAGTGGACGTGGTAGGCTACGACATTGATCCCGCTCCGGTCACTGCGCTTGCAGGTCAGATATATGCGGCATCGTCGCCGCGCGATGTCGCAGACAGAGCTGCCATCGTGCTCGGTTGCCTGCCTGGCAACGATGCATATCGCGACGCTCTTTTCGGCATGACTGGTGCCGTGGGCGGCACGCAAATGACCCACTGCATCCATCTTGGCACATCCGGCGGCGCCTTTGTCGATGAACCGGCGGCACTCTGGCGCCGGAGTAGTGCTGCTTGACGCGCCGATCATCGGCGGCGCGCGCCGCGCGCTCGAGGGAACGCTCACAATCGTGGTCTCGGGCGATTTGGAAGGGAGCGACCACTGCCGGACAGTATTGGAGGCAATGAGCGCCAGGCTGTTCGTGGTGTCGGACCGGCCGGGCCCGGCGCAGATGATGAAGCTGATCAATAACATCTTGTCGTCGGTCAATCTCGCCGTCGCGTGCGAGGCACTGCTTGTCGGGGTCAAGACAGGACCAGTGGTTTGATCGGATCAAAAGAGTCCGAATTGGGATTCTCATGGACATGCTGGCATGCGAGTCTGCCGCATGCGCAGCGACGTCTCCTTCACAGTATCTCCCAGCGACTGGCAGCGGTTACGCGCCATCGCCGCTGACCCGATGAGCCCACAGAAGCACGTCTGGCGGGCGCGTATCGTCCTTTTGAGCGGTGACGGTCTCGGCACCTCGGCGATCATGGCCGAGACCGGCAAGTCGAAGACCTGTGTCTGGCGCTGGCAGGAGCGGTTCATGCACGAGGGCGTCGATGGCCTGCTTCGCGACCGGTCCCGCCCGCCCGGCAAGACGCCGGTCCCGCCGGCGCGCGTCGCCGAGATCCTCCGCCTGACGCGGGAACCGCCACCGCACGAGGCGACCCACTGGACGCTGCGCGCGATGGCCAAGATCGCCGGCATCGCAGCGTCGACGGTGCAAGGCATCTGGAAGGCCCATGGTCTCAGCCCTCATCGCTGGCGGCAGTTCAAGCTCTCCAACGACCCGGCCTTCGCCGAGAAACTCACCAACATCGTTGGCCTTTATGTGGATCCGCCGGCCCATGCGGTGGTGCTTTCGGTTGACGAGAAGTCGCAGATCCAGGCCCTCGACCGCACACAGCCGGGCCTGCCCATGAAGAAGGGTCGCGCCGGAACGATGACCCATGACTACAAGCGCCACGGCACGACGACGCTGTTTGCCGCCCTCAACGTGCTGGACGGCACGGCCGTCGTCGACCTGCGTGTTTCGGTAATTCCCGGACACCGATTCCGGTAATCTCCGGACAGCGATTTCAGTAATTGGCGGACATCGATTTCGCTAAACCCCGGACAGTTCCGGGCACGACTATGGCGGTCGGTTCTCGGCTGCGCCGTTCTGGCATTTTCGCCCCTCACGATGACGTTGCGAGGGGCCATGCCGAGACGGAAGCAAGCGAGACAAACGACAGTGAAGGACATACGCACGATCCTGCGCCTGGCCCATGAACAGGGTCTGTCGGTGCGCGAGGTTTCGGAACGGCTGAAGATCAGCAAGACGACGGTCTCGACCTATCTGCTGTGCGCCCGGGAGGCGGGACTGACGTGGCCGCTGGCACCTGCCGATGACGATGATGCTGCGCTCGAGCGGCTGCTGTTCGGTCGCGCCGGCCGGCCGCCCCGTGATCAGCACGAACCGGATTTCGGGCTGATTGCCCGCGAGCTGAAGCGCAAGGGGGTGACGCTGACGCTGCTTTGGCAGGAGTATCGCGCCGCCCATCCCGACAGCTACGGCTACACCTGGTCTTGCGAGCGCTACGCCGCTTTCGAACGCCGGGCGAGTGCAACCTTCCGCAATCGCCATCGAGCGGGTGCGGTGATGCAGACCGACTATGCCGGCCAGACGGTGCCCATCGTCGACCCCACGACTGGGGTCATCCATCAGGCGCAGATATTTGTGGCGGTGCCTATGCCGGAATTGTCTCGACCGTGAGCGGCCTTTGTGGTTGTGGCGACGGAAACAGCCGGTCCATGGGCGCCGAGCGCCCGTCTGTCGATCAGTGGCAGCGGGGGGGGGGGCTCCGGTGCCGCCTTCGCCGCCATCAAAGGTGATGAAGTCGGGTGCGCATTCGGGGCCTCGGGCCACGATATGCGTAAAAAGCCGCGAAGGCATCCATCGAACCCGCCCGCGCCCGGCGGCTCAGCGTCGTATGATCCGGAACCGGCAGATCAAGGCCCATCAGATCGAGAAGCGAGTTCACCAATACCTCGCTCTGGCGCAGGCGTAGGCCGAGCACGCAGCCAAGCGCCAGAACCGTCTCAATGGCGAGATCGGAATTGCGGACCTGACCGCCGCGGGTTGATCGTCGCGGCGCATGCCACTCGGCCAGGACTTCCTCTGCTACCCACAATGTCAGGTTGCCGCGTCGCCGAGGGCCCGCCTCGTATTCCGCCCAGTTCGTCACTTTGAATTCCATCTTCGGTATCCGGTGACGGCGACTGGCATTGTGTTTGAAGGGCATTGGGCGAAGATCATGTGGTTGGAGATCTCGCCCACCTACCGGTACATCCTTGAAAAGTGAACCGTGCGCCAACGCCCTAAAGCGACACCAACAAACAAAACGTCTTTCATCGAAGACCAATGACTGCTGTTGCAGTCAGTTCATTTTCGTGCTAATCAAAACTCATAAGCCTGACGCCTTGTCGGCTAAGATTCAACTTTCTCTTGAAGGAATTGCAGAAAATGGCGGCTGAGGACCAACGGGAGGAGCTTGCAGCTTGTCTTAAGAAGCTCATCTCCCTTGCGCCGGCGATGCCTCTATCTTCGATGGCGGATTGGAGAGCCGCTGCCAGAGAAAGAGCTAAGTTGATGAACTTTGCCGCATCGAAAGTCGGTTCGGTCCGGGATATAGCGTTTGAGACGCTTTCTGGGTCTGTCAAATGTCGGATGTATGCTCCCGAGGGATCGAGCTTAGGCCTCATGATGCCCACGCTTTTCTATTTGCACGGAGGAGGATTCGTTGCAGGCGATCTCGACATGTGCGACCCCCAATGCCGGGCGCTAGCGAATGGCGCCTCCATTCGTGTCATCTCCATCGAGTATCCGCTTGCACCGGAAAACAAGTTTCCGGTCGCACTGGAGGCTACTCAGGATGTGATTGCGCAACTGCTCGCGGAACGGGAGACACTTGGGATCGACACCAAACGTCTCGCCGTCGGGGGAGATAGCGCGGGTGCCAATATCGCTACAGTGCTCACGCTTGCGATGCGCAGTAGCGCTATGTGCACGATCCGATATCAGTTCCTTATATACCCAGTGCTCGATCTTCGGATGCAAAGCGGCTCTTATTTGCGAAATGCCGTGACATCGACACTTACTTCAGAACGCATGCGGTGGTATATTGGGCAATACTTACCTTCGATGACATACGCATCGGATCCGCGCGCGTCCCCCATCCTCGTGCGCGACCTTCGCGGCGCGCCAGCAACTTTCTTAGTCACTGCAGCGGAAGACCCGCTGGTAGATGAAGGACGTGACTATGCCGATCAACTCGCTGCACAAGGCGTCGCAACCGAGTATCGATGTTATTCCGGGCTGCCACACGGTTTTTGGGGGTGGGGAGGAACCTTGAGCGCTACCAAACAACTCCTAGCAGACCTTGTAGAGAGACTCAAACGAATACTAGAGACCGACAGAACTATCACCGCCGACGAAATAGCATCGAACCATGGCGTATAGCGTTTGTTCTACAATGATCGTAGAGTCTGCAATTGTTTACGACGCTCTGTATTTTTGCATAACACCTCGTGATATTTAAATCATGGCTCGGCTTCCGCCCAACTAGATGCGTCATTATTCATCTGTACCGCGAACCAAAGGGCATCAGAATGAAAGAACTACGCGTAATAAATCATGTTACTCCCACTTCCCATGGCGAAGGACGGAAGCAAATGAAAATAGCAGGTTTAGATATAGAAATGTTGTCCTTGGGAGACGGGCCGCCACTTTTGTTTCTGCATGCCGGTGAATATTTTGAGCAATGTCTTCCGTGGCTCAAAACACTATCCAGTACGTATAATGTAATTGCTCCACGTCACCCAGGCTTCGGGAAGTCCGCACTTCCAAAGGACTTCCGTTCGGTAGACGATCTATGTTACTTCTACTTATGTTTGATGAAAGAGCTTGATCTTCATGACGTGACGTTGGTTGGATCCTCTTTCGGAGGATGGATTGCGCTCGAAATAGGTGTTCGCGATCTCAGTCGACTAAAGGCGGTCGTTCTCTTGGATTCGCTTGGCGTCAAATTATGCGAACCAAATGAAAGAGAGATAGCCGATATATACGCAACGAACGAAGATGATCTCATAAAACTGACATTTGCCGATCCTGGGAACGGATCTCTGAAGGTGGATATGTTGACAGACGAGGAACTTTCCATCGTCGCTCGCGATAGGGAGAGCACCGCAATGTTTGGATGGAAGCCTTACATGCACAATCCAGTGCTTAGCCGGTGGCTGCACCGCGTTGAGGTGCCCACTCTCGTAATCTGGGGGGACAGAGATGGGATAGTAACGCCTAAATATGGCGAACGCCTCGCCCACAAGTTGCCCAATGCTCATTTCCGAACCATCGCCGGCGCGGGGCACTATCCGCAAATTGAGCGGCCAATCGAAGTTGTGTCGGCCATAGAGGAGTTTATATCAGATGTTCGCTAATATGAGACAGTGGGAGAATGTACAATGAAGGTTTGGCATTTTTCAGAGATGCCGTACTTCCCAGCTTGGGAAAATGGCGGTCAATCGCTTAGAGTAGATATTCCCAATAGGCTTTTTGACCCAGTTATTGGATCTGACCTATACAATCGTTACCTTGATGAGTGGGCTCTATGTGACGAAATTGGCCTTAATGTAATGGTTAATGAGCACCACAGCACTGCGACTTGCATGACATCAGTCTGCACGATTCCACTAGGAATTCTGGCTCGCCAGACGGAGAAGTGCAGAATTCTGGCACTCGGAATGCCGATCGCAAACCGCCAAGAGCCGATTCGCATCGCCGAAGAATTTTCGATGATCGATGTGATTTCTCGCGGGCGTTTAGAGATGGGGTTCGTCAAGGCAGCTCCATATGAGATCGCTCCGGCAAATAGCAACCCGGTCGATTTGTTAGAGCGGTTCTGGGAAGCTCACGACCTTATAAAAAAGGCGATGACCACAACCACCGGCCCATTTAATTGGGAGGGGAAGCATTTTCATTATAGACAAGTGAACATTTGGCCTCGGCCCTATCAACAGCCACTCCCTCCAATTTGGATGACCGTCGCAAGTTCTGAGTCGGCGGCGGTGGCAGGTGAGCGAGGTTACGTCGTAGCTACGTTGAACACTGGATTTCGAACGAGAGAGATATTTGATGCTTATCGGCGCGCAGCATCTCTGGCAGGAAATAACAGCGAGCCGGATCGTTTTGCGTATCTCGCTTTGGTCGGCGTGGGACGGACGAAGGAGGAAGGATATCGCAGAGCAGAGAGTATCCTGGGATATCTGCGAACTAACCCATTAGTTGCTTCACAGTTTGGGAATCCACCAGGGTATAACTCGGTAGCAGCTAATATTAAAGCCATGCGCCTTGGCGCGAAAGGTGCTATCGGGGCCCATCAAATGATCATGACCAGAGATGGGCGTCGATTAGACAAAACCACTGCGAGTGTTGAGGATTGTATAGAGGCCGGCCTCCTATTCGCCGGTACTCCTGACATGGTATTTGATCAGATTAAGACATTCTCGAACCATGTCGGTGGACTTGGCCACTTGCTAATGATGGGGCAGGGTGGCAATCTTAGCCATGTAGAGACAGCTGCTAATTTGCGGTTATTCAGTGCCGAAGTGCTTCCGCGGCTTGCACAACTACAAGTGGCTGAAGCGGCGGAAGGAACGGCTGCCCACTAGTGAGCGCTTTGGATGCCTGTCTCTGGATCGCCAGCGATTCACAGCGATCATGTTGGATGCGGAACTGGAGAACCCTAGCGATGGGCATTCACTCGTATGCGGAGGACCAGCTGTCTTCGGCGGTCAATCGAAAAGCGACGCGTTTCTACTCCAAGCGAACGCCTGATACTTAACTGCGGCGGATAATTGATCTCGGGAACGCCGGACTGACAACTCAGCGTCTTGGTCGGTATATACAGCTCAGACAAGATAACGGGACACTGCCAAAAACTTCTTCGAAGGCATACCTCTGGACGTGTGGCCACGACAATACATCAGGGTCAGCAGCAGAACAGAGCGGAATAAACGCCTGCCAGTAGCCAGCACCATTTTGGTTCCATAGGGTTATAGAAACTTTTTACTGGTTAACGGCAAGACGCATATCTGTTTCGGTTTGGGAATGGACAATAGTATAAGAATAGATAATTCCATTTAATATACGGCGCTCGTTTTCATTTTACGTGGATTGCAAGTATCCATCGTTCGCTACAATGCCGGTAGTTGTCTCGCAAAAAAAAGGAAACAATATGGTTTCGATATATATGCGAATATCGTGGGGTCAGTTACGCCCTGGCCAATGGGACTCTTATGAAAAGGTCTTCAGAACTGTATCAGACCCCACCGTTGACGGATTAGTGGCAAGGTGGCTAACAAGAGACTCAACAGATGGCGACGCGCTTTTTATTATTACGTTGTGGAGCAGTAAAAAGGCGATCGCGGAATGGGAAGCGTCTTCTGCATATAAAGAGGTGTACTATCCCGCGTTGGTACCGTTCTTACTGGGATCATATTCTGTATCAATCTCGGAAGTCAGATACGCCATGCCGGACTTAGAGCCATCAATCCCAAATAACATCGAGACCAAGGAGTAGGGCATGGGTATTGACACGCGACCCTTTGTACTGGGCGTTGGTGGTACTCCGCGCCCAGATTCATCGACAGAACGCTCGTTGTTGGTAAGCTTAAGGGCAGCAGAGTCAGAAGGTGCAGAGACATTGCTTATATCCGGGCAAGAGTTGGTCCTTCCGATGTATGATCCTGTCTCAACGGCGCGTACACCAGAAGCGGAGCGACTTGTCGCGGCTTTTCGAAGATGTAACGGGGTTATCATCGCCTCACCAGCATATCATGGATCCGTCAGCGGCCTCGTGAAAAACGTGTTGGATTATACAGAGGATCTGAGCAGCGATACTCGCGTTTATTTCGACGGTTTGGCCGTGGGATGTATCGCCTGCGCTGGTGGCTGGCAGGCCGCAGGGCAGACGTTGGCCGCGCTTCGAGCGATTACTCATTCTTTGCGAGGCTGGCCAACTCCACTGGGAGCTATGATAAATACGTCCGGGAAACTCTTTGATGAAAATGGAAATTGCATGGAGTTATCTACCAGGCTTCAACTGGAAACCGTTGGGCGACAGGTCGTGCACTTTGCGAGGGCGCAAATTGCGAACGGTGGGTCGATCTAACCTGTCTTATGCATAGGGCCATGTGCGAGCGCCTACATATGAGCAGTTCTCGAAATCGCTCGGCACTAAACCGCACCTGATGGTCGCCAAGCTCGGCCAGGACGGCAACGACCGGAGAGCCAAGATCATCGCCTCGGCCTTCGGCGACATCGGATTCGAGATCGTCGCCGGCCCGCCGTTCCAGACCCCGTCGGAAGCCGCCGAAACGGCCATCGGAGAGGGCGTTCATGTCGTCGGTGTCTCGTCGTTGGCGGCCGGCCACAAGACGCTGTTACCGCAACTCGTGGACGAGTTGAAGTCGCGCGGCGCCGAAGACATCATCGTGGTCTGCGGCGGCGTGGTGCCACGCCAGGACTATGATTTCCTGAAAGAGAATGGCGTCGCCGCCATCTTTGGTCCGGGCACCAACGTGCTCGACGCCGCCTGTGCCGTGCTCGACCTCATGGAAGGCAAGCGGCACAATGTATAACAAAAAGATTCTTGTTGAATGCAGTATTGTGGGCTTGTCGCACACGCCCTTCGGCAAGATTGCGGACGAGACGCTGGAGAGCCAGATCGTCGATGGGAGCGGGAAAAGGTGGCGGTCAAGCCGAAAGGGCAATCTTGGCTTGCTTGAGCCGATCATCAGCAACCGCCGCCGGGCCAGCAATTCCCGATGGGTGTCGGCAGGAGGCCAACGCATTTGACGCTTCTCGTTCAGAGATCGGCGCGCACTTCGCAGTCAAGCCGACATCCTCGATCCTCCCGTCGCGCCGCTCGATCGATGCCAATGGTCGGGACGTCGAAATCGTCACCAAGGGCCGGCACGATCCCTGTGTCGGCATTCGCGCGGTGCCGGTCGCCTAGGCGATGCTGGCCTGCGTGCTCGCGGATCACTATCTGCGGCACCGTGGCCAGACCGGCCGAGCCTGATCCAATCAACGAGATGCTGGAAAACAACCATGCCTTATGACCAGAAACGCGTGGTGGAAGCCATCCGCGCCTTCGAGCGCGGCGAGATCGTCGTGGTGATGGATGATGACGGGCGCGAGAACGAGGGCGACCTGATCGTTGCCGCCGTGCATTGCACGCCGGAGAAGATGGCCTTCATCGTGCGCCACACCTCCGGCATCGTGTGCACGCCGATGCCCCGCGAGGAGGCCAAGCGGCTGAACCTGGCGCCGATGGTGGCCGACAACGACGCGCCGCACGCCACCGCCTTCACCGTCAGCGTCGATTTCAAGCACGGCACCACGACTGGCATATCCGCCGAGGACCGCACGCTGACCGTCCGCAATCTGGCCAATCCCAATGCCGGTGCCGGCGACTTCGTGCGCCCCGGCCACATCTTCCCGCTGGTCGCGCGCGAGGGCGGGGTGCTCATGCGCTCCGGCCACACCGAAGCCGCGGTCGATCTGTGCAAGCTGGCCGACCTGCCGCCCGTCGGCGTGATCTGCGAACTCGTCAATGATGATGGCAGCGTCATGCGCGGTCCGCAGGTCTCCTCCTTCGCGGAGGCGAACGGCCTCAAGCAGGTGTCCGTTGCCGATCTGATCGCTTATAGGCAGCGCCAGGAGACCTTGGTCGAGCGGCTCGACAGCTTTGCAATCGAGACGTCGGCCGGCCAGGCGACAGCCTATACCTACCGGCTGCCGTGGGACACCATGCACCACCTTGCCATCGTCTTCGGTGACATTCGCGACGGCGTCGACATTCCCGTGCGGCTCCACCCCGAAAGCGTTGTTACCGATGTGTTCGGCACGGAACAGACGCTGACGAGCATCATGCGCTCGATGGCGAAGGAGGAACGCGGGGTGATCATCTATCTGCGCGAGGGATCGGTGGGCGTCGGCCATCACGAACGCAATCGTTCCCAGACGGCCGAGGCGGAAGCACATGAAGAGGCGGTCGCGCGCGAGCAGGAATGGCGCGAGATCGGGCTGGGCGCCCAGATCCTGCGTGACCTTGGCATCTCCTCCATCAAGCTTTTCGCCTCACGAAAGCGCCACTATGTGGGGCTGCAAGGCTTTGGCATTGTTCTCTCCGAAAGTAGCATTATCACGAACATCGAGAAAGGCGGGGCCTGCACGCGTGACGCCGAGTGATCCTCGCAACCGGGTCGAGATCGGACATCCATGCCTTCGCCCCGCCCAGGGGTCAAGGTTCTGGGCATCGCGCTCACCGTTATTGACGGTTGGGTTGTTTCCACTGCTGGAAATCCTCAGTTGAACTTCAATCCGAGTTTCTTCCGTTTGGCCGGTGGCGGGGCCTCAACGACGGCAACCTTGCGTCCAAGTCCCGAGCTCTTGGCCATAGCCGAGCGCGCCGCCGAATAGTTCGGCGCCACCATCGGATAGTCGGACGGCAGGTTCCATTTCGCCCGATATTGTTCCGGCGTAAGATCGTAATGCGTGGCGAGGTGCCGCTTCAAAGATTTGAACTTCTTGCCGTCCTCAAGGCAGATCAGGAAATCCGGCGTGACCGATTTGCGGATCGATACGGCCGGGACAGGCTTTCCCTCCGGTTGTTCGGGTACACTGCCAGCCGCGAGGTCGGCAATGGCCGCATGGGTGTCGGCAATGAGCCGGGGAAGGTCACTCGTGGGAACAGGATTGTTGCTAACATAAGCGGCGACGATGTCTGTGGTCAGCCCGATCAGATCGGCTGTCAGCTCCGGATTTTCTTCGTTCATGGTCCTGTCCAGGCGGGGTTTCTCGCAACGATGCCCCTATCGAGGCGGCATCGTCCATACAAGAAAGAACGCGTCTTCGCAAAGACCTTGATGATATCAGCTCATGTCCAGCCGCACATCAATCGCGGACCGCGCTTGGCTCCCGGCGCAAGCCATTCATCGAGCTTCGACCACCGCCTGCGGCCCGAGACGTTTCTGACCGCGATTGCGACTGCCTTCTTCTGGCCCACCAGCACGACCAACCGCTTCCCGCGGGTCACGCCGGTGTAGAGCAGGTTCCGCTGCAGCATCGCGTAGTGCTGGGTCATCACAGGAATGACCACGGCGGGGTATTCCGATCCCTGGCTCTTGTGAATGGTAGCCGCATAGGCCGGCATCAACGTGTCGAGTTCCCCAAAACCATAATTGACGCTGCGACCGTCAAAGCTCACGGTCAGTTCGCCATCCTCCCGTTTGACGTCGTCGATGTAGCCGACGTCGCCATTGTAGACCTCCTTGTCGTAGTCGTTCTCGATCTGCATGACCTTGTCGCCTGGTGCGAACGTCCAGCCGAAGCGCTCGACCTTGCGTTCGCCGGCCGGGTTCAGCGTGGCCTGGAGCTCGATATTGAGCGAGCGGGCACCAACACCACCCCGGTTCATCGGACACAGCACCTGGATATCGCGAATGGAATCGAGCCCGAAACGCTGCGGGATGCGGGTTTTCACAAGCTCGATGATCCGCTGGAGGGCGGCCTCGGGATCGCTGGCCGGCACGAAGTAGAAATCGCTGTCGCCCTCCGGTTTCGAGAGATCGGGAATGGAGCCCTGATTGATCCTGTGTGCGCTGGTAATGATGCGGCTTTGCGCTGCCTGGCGAAACACCTCGGTCAGGCGAATGACAGGCACGGCAGCCGAGGCGATGATGTCGGCAAGAACCTGGCCCGGGCCGACGGAAGGCAACTGGTCGATATCGCCGACGATCAACATCGCCGCTTTGTCCGGGACCGCGCGCATCAGCGCCTGCATCAGCATGACGTCGACCATGGAGGTTTCGTCGACGACGAGCAGGTCGCAGTCGAGCGGGTTGTCGCCGTTGCGCTTGAAGCCGCCACCCTTGGGATCAACCTCAAGGAGGCGGTGAATGGTTTTGGCCTCGAAACCGGTCGCTTCAGTCATTCGCTTCGCGGCGCGGCCCGTGGGCGCACAAAGCAGAAGGTTAACACCCTTCACCGACAGAATGCGCAAGATGGAATTGACGATGGTGGTCTTACCCACACCTGGCCCGCCAGTGATGACGAGGACCTTCGACATCAGCGCCAGCCTGATTGCGTCAAGCTGACTTTCGGCCAGTGACAACCCGGTCTTCCGCTCCACCCAGGGCAGCGCCTTATCGGGATCGATCCAGGGCCAGGGCAGCTTGCCATTGGCCAAACCCAGCATCCGCTCGGCTATTGCCTGTTCGGCTCTGTAGAGGCCGGCGAGAAAGATGCACGCCGCTTCACCGACCGTGTCGACAATGAGGGTGCCGTCCGAAAGTTCGAGGTCCATTGCCGACAGAACCAGTTCTTTCGGCACCTCAAGCAACTCGACGGCGAGCTTCACCAGTTCATCGGTGGGCAAGCCGCAATGTCCATCGTCCATCGCTTTGGTGAGCGCATAGGAAATCCCCGCCCGAACCCTGATCATCGCCGTCTTGTCGATGCCGAGCTTCATGGCGATCGCGTCGGCGGTCTTGAAGCCGATGCCGCGGATGTCTCGCGCGAGCCGATAGGGGTTCTCGGTCATCACCTGGACGGCATCGGCGCCATATGTCTTGTAGATGCGCACCGCACGCGCGGTTCCCACGCCATGGCTGTGCAGGAACACCATGATCTCGCGGACGATCTTTTGTTCGGCCCAGGCATCCGTGATGCGTTTGGCGCGGACCCGGCCGATCCCAGTCACCTCGCGCAGCCGGTCAGGTTCGGCCTCGATGATGTCGAACACCTTCTCGCCAAACGCCTTGACCATCTTCCTGGCGTAGACCGGGCCGATGCCGCGGATCATGCCGGAGCCGAGATACTTCTCGATGCCTTCGATGGAAGTTGGCGCCGAAGTGCGCATGAAGCGCGCCTTGAACTGCTGACCATGTGTATGGTCGTTTACCCATTCTCCGGATGCGGTGACCCACTCGCCGGCGGCTATGGTGGCGGCATGTCCGACTACGGTGATCAATTCGCGATGGCCGCGGGCCTTGATGCGCAGCACGCAGAACCCGCTCTCCGAATTATGGAAGGTCACGCGCTCAACCAGACCGGCCAGCACTTCGCGGTCGGCCGTATCGGATTGGTCGATCGGTCGGCTGCGCCTCAGGGTGAGCCTCCTGGCAGAAATGGCCTCAGGTCATGGTCTCGGGTTTCCATCGGAAACCGTTCGGCCTCGATCCGGCATTTCGTTTTTGTCGCCATCAAGGGCAACAGCCAACCAGAACCTGCCGCGAACGTTGTGTCATCATACGATTCGTCGGGGCTCGTCGACTTCATCGGCGTCTCCGGTTTCGCCATGCACCTCGTCGCGAATGATCTTCTCCGTGATCTCGGAAAGATAGGTAGTCAATGCAGCACTGAGCTGGTCGAATTCCGGAAGCAGCACCTGTTCAACGAAGCTTTCAGGTGCCCGGACAACGATGGTCTGCCGATGCATGCGCCGATAGCGAAAGGGATGAAGCCCGTAGCGTCGACAAAGAGCAACGAACAGCTGCCGCGACCACATGTCGGGGATCGAGAACTTCAACTCAATGGCAGTTTCCTTGCCCGCCGCCGCGTCCAGGCGGGCACGAATGCGGTCTGCTGCAGCCCCAGCGGCAAGCCGTTCTCCATCGGTCGCGGCACCCCCGAACAGGGCCTCGATCTTGCGCAGCTTCTCGCGGAGCAACTGCTCAGGCGTGACGTTCGTACTCATGTTGCCCTTTCTCGCCGCGATTGTTGCCCGGCATGTCGTTCCGCTTAGGCTTTTCAACCTGACGATGAGACGTTCGCCCAGAATGCAGTCTTGCGGCCATGCTGTTTGAGAAGCCGGAGGCGATACTCAACATGGGAGGCAATCCCGGCTGAACTGAACGCGTCCTTGTCGATCCTTTCTGCCAGCCTGTCGAGTTTCGCCAGATGCCGGCCGCCATGGCCATAGGCCTTGGATCGCGCCTGAGCCAAAATGTCGTCCAGACACGCACGATACAGCACGGAGGCAGCCAGCGGATGGTCGGCCTCCAGCGTCTCGGCGGCGGGAACGAGCAGGCCATACTGGCGCCCGTTCCAGTCCGCATGATTTTCGACGACGAGCCGGGCGGCGACATCGAGCTTTGGCCATTCCAGAAGGAAATCCAGCGCCACATGTTTGTGCCTGGCTTCAAGTGCAAGCGCGAAGGCGCGATCGAGCGCATCGAACTCCTCGAAATCATCCAGCGCATCGAGATAGTCCCGCAGCAGCGGTGCCTGCAGTGTGGACTCGAAGCTCGACCAGCGCAGCGCCTGCGCCCCCTCCCGGTCGCCACGCGCTTCCAGGATGCGGGCTTCGAGACGTGCATGGACTGGTGAAACCGGATCGCCTGGCGGCAGACCGTCGGCCAAATCGGCGACACGCATATATGCGATGGCCGGGCGCCTTTCCTTGCGGATCCAGGTCAGAGCTTCCTCTGCACGACCGGCGTCGAGAAGGCGCTGTGCCATGCCGATCGTGTCCTGCGTGTGTGGGGGCTTTTGAGCCTCCAGAGCCAGCAGCCCGTCGATATCGCCCCGTGCCTCGGCGATGAACTGCCGGACAGAGCGATACTGGCCGATAAGGCTCAGGCGGCCCCAGTCGCGTTCCTCGTCCAGCCCCTTCGACATGCGTTCATGCTCGCGCGCGAGTTCTCGGTCCCATTCGGCCAGCACCGACGCAGGCAGATGAGGGGCGACAGCCTTGGCCAGATCGACGAAATAGCCATGCGACGACTTTCCGAGACTGGACATGACCTTTGCCGGGAGTTGGGCAGCTGCAGCCTCGTCGAGACGGGATGCAAGATCGCCGACGACCTGGATCGCGGTGTAGTAGACATCCTGCACGCGACCATGGGAATCGTCGACGCGGTCGAAGACCTTCTCATGCGTGGCAATGAATGTGAGCAACCGCTCGATAGCCATTTCCGGCGATGCCTGGCCGAGTTCCTCGGCTGCGACCTTTACCGTAGCCGAAAGGTCTTTCTCGAAAGCCCTGGCCTTGTCCCATTCGATAAAACTCCTGGCGCGCTCCAGGGCCGACAGTCGGCGATCCACGATCTTTGCAATCGCGTCGGGACCCTTGCTGCTGGCGAGGGCAGCCGAGACCACTTTGCGGAAGGCGGCATTCTGCTCGGCCTCGTCGAGCACAAGCCTTGCGAGCTTTTCGGCGCCGAGTGCCGCGAGCGCATCGATGTTGAGGGCGGATTTGCGTGCCATGGGGATTGTGATGTTCACCGCTCGGGGGATGTAGGCAGGTTGTTGCAGAAACCGGCACGGCAGGACAAGGGTTTAGGATTAGCATTCGATGACGATGTCGCCCGATAACCCCGCATCCTCTTGGCGCGCAAGAGTTCGAGGAAGAGGTCGACCGCTTGCCTCTCATCATCGAAGGAATGCTGAACCGTCTGTCCGCGAGTTCCGATCCGGCCCCAGCTGCGGGTGAGGCAGATCTGTCCGAACAGGGTTTCTTCGATGGACATGGCGTAGAAGCGCGCCATGTTCCGACCCGGATCCTTGCGTTCAAAATACAAGCGATAGCGCTGCGCGATCATGCCGACAGATTCGCCGATGGCGGCGCGCGCGTCCAATGACAGTCTTGAATCGCCGGGGGCAGATCGATTCATTCCGGTGATGGGTTGGCTGGCTGGCAGAGGCCAATAGGCCGACGATGCGGGGCCCATATCTTTCGCGGGCAATTTATCCGATGGCCAGCGATCTAAGGCAAGAGGGCCATGAGGGGCTTGCAAGCCGCCGAGTACTTGGCTCTATCTTCGCCGCCGGTGGGAGATGAGATTGCTGGGAGCAGCGATCTTCAGTGCCGTCGACAGATGGCTTTTGTTTGGCAATCTTTCTCGGCCCGGGCCTTGTCTTGCAACACAATCCCTGAACCTTGAATCGCTTGTCCCTGCAAACGGCGTTTCAGGGAGTAACGGGGGGAATACCAGGGAAGGGATGCAAACGGTGTTTGGTTCAAAGCCATCGAGGTGATGGTGAGGTGTCCGCCGCCTTGAGTGGCGGACACCGGTGCGCAGTCCGGTCCGGTCAGGAAGTCTCAGTCTCTGCAGACCCGGCCAGCCGCACCTTGCGCTGGAAGCTCCAGCCTGCCTCGTATCGGTCTATGATTTCGCCGATGACCCGGTTGGTCTCTGCGCGATCAAAACCCTTGGCGACCAGCCGCTCGACCAGATGGTCGATGATGACCAACGTTTTGGCCTCCCGGTTGAGCCGCAGGTTCTCCGTGATCGCGAAATGCAGAAGCTCGCGCCCGAAATCATCACGCTCGGGCGTCCGTTTCTTCGCCTTCTCGGCCCGCAGCCTGCGCTGGCGCAGCCGCTGCTTCTCCAACCGCCTCCGGCGGCGTTCCTCTTCCGTCTTGTCGGCCATCGGTTTCCTCCTTCTTCACGATGCCAGCCATCATGGTGAGAGAAGACCTTGCAAGGAACAAACGCCGTTTGCGACCGTCCCTTCCGCCGCCCCGTGAATCGGAAGTCTCGAACTCCGAATCTCTACCGCCTCTTCTGAATCGCCGCCCGCGACTTCGGAATCGGAACACCGCAAATTAATATGATTTGAAACACCTTGCCCGCACGTCAGATCGACCTGGCGGTCGCAAACGGCATTTGATGAATCGGTGGCCCCGATATCTGAATCCAATTACCGCAAATCATCTCGATTTGGATTGCAGTGTCGGCATCCTGATTGAGTTCTGGCGTTCGAAGGCGCGGGCGCGTCAGGTCTGTCGTCAGCCGTTTCTCCGCCAGCGTTGCACAGCGGCTAGCCTTCTGCCCGATACATGGCTTATCTACGATGCGCCGCCCTTCCCTACCCTTCCCTTCCCTATGGTCGCACACCACTCAGCCTCACCTGGACATCGGCCAGCACATTGCGGAGCTGGCTGCCTTCCAGCGTCCGGGCGCGTGCAAGCTCGCGGGCAAGATGGACAAGGGCGTCCATCTGCTCGTCGAGGATGGAAGCAGCACGTGCATCGGCTTCCTCCAGCCGCGCATTGACCCGGGAGCCAAGTTCACGGTCATAGAGAAGCTGTGTCGTGGGATCGGACATCTTCCGGAACACCAGTGGCTGGTGGCGGGCATAGCCGAGCGTCGTCTCCAAGTAGACCGCCATCGCGGTGGCGCGGCCGAGGTCGCTGTGCGGCTCCCCACCCGCCCCGGACAGCGCGTGGCCGAACAAGGCGATCTCGGCGCGCCTGCCGCCCAGCAGCATGGTGAGATGATCCATGGCAAGCGCCTCCGATTGAATGGCATCGTCCTCGCCGCGCAGGCGAACAAAACCGCCCTGCGGGCCTTCGACCGTCATGATCTCGATGCCATTGCGGCCGAGCACCAGATGGATGATGGCATGACCGGACTCATGGATGGCCAGATGCCACCGCAGATCGTCGGAGATGGCAGGACGGCCAGCCGAGACCAGATGCTCGAGATCGTTCCAGGAGAGAGGGCGCTTCTCTCGTCGTGCCCTTCCCCTTGCTTCACGAACCAGGCGTTCGATGTCGGCCCCGCTCATGCCGACGGCACGGCGTGCGAGCGGCCGCAACAGGTCAAGGGCGGTATCGGATGCCTGGTCGGCCGCTGGGACTTGATCACCACCGGCTGGCTGCCTGTCCGGCGGAAGAACCATGCCGATCTCGTGAGCCATCCTTGGGCGATTATCTCTCTCCTCCGCCGTGGCGATCTCGCGCGCCCCATCGATGCCATTCATGCCGTCCATCCTTGTCTGTTGCGCCTGATCCAACCGATCGTGGAGCAGAGGCGTTGCACCGTCGTACCCGCATGGTCCGCGGGAGCCCTCCTCCCGGGTCGGCGTGATGCTCAAGCCGACCATTCCCGGCCCCCTGCCCTCTTCGGGCGGCCAAGCCGATACCATCGTGAGCGCGTTCTGGCCCAGCTGCCGTCTTCAGACATCAAGACGAGATCCGAGGTCACGATCACCCTGCCATTGCCGGGCAGGGTCGGATGCCCAGAGGAAAGCCCCACAAGACAGGAAGCGGGTCGCTGGCCGTGAGCCCAGCGATCGAGGACCGGCACATCGCGTGCCAGTTCCGCGACAGGTACGCCACTACCGACCCTCGCCATGTCGGCAAGCAGCGAGGTGAGGCGCGATAGTTCCTGCTCGAATGATTCATCCTGTGACGGGGTACCTGGTTTGAAGATCAGCATGTGCGTGTTCCTTCCCTTTGCCTTTGGGAGACGGCGTTGTCGGTGTTCCGGTCGAGGCTGGGGGCTGGCGTTCCATGACCACTGGCGGAGGGTTTCTTCAGTGCCCCCTCAAGTGCGGCTTCATTGCCGGGGTCAGCTTCCGTGCGTTCCGCTGCTTCCGCATCTGACTTTGGGTTCGGTGACACGGCGCCGCCCGGCCGCGTGGCGATCACGTCGGAGAAATCATTTCTGAGATGATGACGCAGGATGCCAGCAAGCGCGTCGATGTCGGGCGGCGGGATGCGGATGTGGGTCTCCAGCCGCCCTGAACGCAGTAAGGCCGCGTCGATTGCTTCCGGGTGGTTGGTGGCGCCAACGATGACGATGCCGGAAGACCGCACCGCGCCGTCGAGCAGTTCGAGCGCCTTGTTGACGATGGTGTTCCAGTAGTCATCGTAATCCTTCCCCTGCCCTCGCCTGCCGATGCCGTCGATCTCGTCGATGAACAGGATGCAGGGAGCATGCTCGGATGCCTCCTCGAAGGCCGTCTTCATCCGGCGAACGACGTCGCCGAGATACGAAGCCTCCAGCCACGTCGAGACCGAGGTCGCGATCAGCGGCACCTGAAGGGAGTTGCCAAGCGCTTTTGCAAAGCTGGTCTTGCCTGTGCCGGGAGGACCCGACAGCAGAAGTTTGGCCGAGATCGCCGACCAGTCAAGCTGCCTGGCCCGCCACAGTTCCAGATCCTGTCCGAGGTTGAGCGCCCAGCTTCGTGCCTCGCCATAGCCATGCAGCCGATCCACTGTCGGCACGAACGGATCGCATGCGATCATCTCCTGCGAGACCGGCTTGATGATCTCACTGCCCGAGCCTTTGACCGAGCGATCCCGGGAAGATCTCCAGGTCGAAGTTGAACCCGATCCGGCCTTGCCGGACTCGTCCTTGTCATCTTCCTCGCTGGCCTTGCGCCGTGCCGCACCCAGCCGCGCCAGCACCTCGACCGCGCGCGAATGGCTGGCGCCCTGCCGGATAGCCAACGGCAGGTCAAAGAGCGACAGACACCCGCAGTCGGCATCAAGGTCGGCCAGCGACAGTTCGTCCGGCAAAGGCCCGAGTACTTCCGCCAGCACCCGAGCAATCAGACCAGACGAGATCGGCCCGCATTCGAGGTCGAGGCTCGTCGACAGCCTAAGTGCTGTGGGAATGCGCTCCGCCGTCTCGGCGATGCCCAGCAGCGGATAGCCACTGGCTGCGGCCTGACCCACCCTTGCCTCAGTGTGAGACGCTTCATCGGAATCGAACTGGCGGCCTGGAAACACCACCAGTTTGATGGCGTTCTCCGAGGTGCCCACAAAGGACACGTGCAAGCCGCGCATCTCATGGCCTAAACCAATTGCCACCGGTCTGGGCAAGATCCCGCCGTTTTTGAGCATGATCTGGAACCGCGTCTCGAAACCGGTCACCCAAGCGAGGATACTGACGACAGGCTGGCGCTCCTTGAGAATGGCCAGCACCTCATTCTCGCTTAGCCCGGCCCGTGCGATGCCCTCGGCCAAAAGCAAGACCGTTGCGATCTCGTCCACCGGCGGTGGCGCTGCGGCGGCGCGGATCGAGCGCACTACAGCAGCGATGAGCCCGGGATCTTCGTGGCCGTTGGCGGCTTCGCGACTGACGGGAGCCTTGGCTCGACGTCCCGCCTTTTTGGCGCTTGTCTTCACCGGCGTGGGCGGAGTGCTGACAGAGGCAGCTGACGCGCGGGCGGCTTCCTTTGTCCCGGGCAAGCTGGCTCCATCCGTCGGCGTAGCCTCCTCAACGCCCTCCCCGACCGATCGGGCATTGGGATTCAGCATGATGCCTTCACGCTTCAGGACCCGTGTGATCTCCTCACGCGAACGGCCGTGCAGTTTTGAGCCAAGCGAAAGGCGACGGCCCGAGGAGCGCTCGGGTCGCAGTTCGTCATCTTCAATGTAGTAGTTGCCGATTTTTACCTGGCGAGGTTCATCCACCTCTGCTCTATCCGATTGCCCTTCTTCCATCAGCCAGCGGTCGGCGATCGCCACGTCGATCGCATCGCGGGCAGCCTCACGCCATAGCCGCTTCAGAAGGAAGTTTGCGATACGGCTGCTGCTCATGACTTGCCTCCCTCGAACGCCCAGAGCGTCCGTTTGCCCGTCGTGACCATCTTCTTCTGGAGCCAATCGCGCACCAGGATGCAGGTCGCATCGCCAGCGGCCGCATGACGCTCGAGCAGCGCCATGGCCCGCTTCGGCATGGGCATGCCGCGCCGGGAGTAGCGCCAAAAAAACAGAACGGCGCCCACGGCGAAGGCGGGATCGCTTTCATCGCCCGACATCACCTCCATGAATCGTTTCGTGCTGGCTGATGGTTCGGGCACGAGGGAAGGATCGAAACGAGGTCGCGATGTCGTCACAGCGTCCTTCGCAGCCGCCCCATTGGCCCCGAACTGCGTGGCAGTGAGAAGCGGAGCGCCCTCCCCCATGCTGGATTCCGACGCATTGGCTAGCGTCGCCACGTCGGCATTGGCAATGGCTTCGATGCCGGAACCGGCCACCTTGATTGCCTTCCAGTTCTCAAGGCAAACCACCGTCCCATGCGTCTGCGTCAAATCGGCCTGCCCGGTCCCGCGCTTGTGGTTACTGCTCATGCCCGGCCTCCGAGCGTCGCAATGCCGACACTGACGCGACGGTCACGATGGAGAATGGCGGCGCAATCCAATGCCTGGTCTCCGGACGTTCCTGGCTCGTCCGCGGGGCCGTCATGGCGATGCTCAGTTGCGGAAAGGGTGATGCTGCCGCGTTCGGGATCATCGATGGACTGCTGCGCCTCGGCCGATGCCGCTGCACCGACCACTTTGCGGCAGCGCTCCAGAAGCACGTCTCGGATGCGCTCACCGTAAAGGCGGCGCAGCAAGGCAATCGCCTCCCCTGCCCCATCGATGCCCAACAAGAGATCGAGATCGCCCAGCGTGAAGATGGCTCTGGAACGATCGGCAGACTCGCCCGAGCCGTCGATGATGGCGATCTCGACCCGCTCGACGGCGGGCGCATCGCATTCGCGCTCAAGCCAGTCGCGAGCAACGAGCGCCGCTGCCATCATCCTCGTCCGCAACTCCAAAAGGACTTTCGGCTTGTGGGAGGTGATGCTGCGCTTGATATCGAGGATCAGGGCGCGATGTTTTCTGGCATCGACCAGCAGCAGGTCGGGACGATAGAACTCGCGGGTGTGGACCTCTCCGCCAAGCCGAAGGGCCAAAGCCTTGCCCCAGTCATTGCGCCGCAGGAAGGCACGGGCTTCAGGCAAGACAGGCAGCGGGCCTTCGAGTTGCACGACAACCAGATTGTCGTTGCATTGACAGATCGCCTCAATGCCGCGCTCCAGCAGATTGCCTTCCAGCGTGGTCGCGGATCGGATCGGCGCCAGCAGTTCCTCAAACCCTTCGAATGCCGGATCGGGCTTTGCCGGGCAGGCCAGCACTTGCGACACGGTCTCTTCGACCAATCTCTGAAAGATCGGCATCAGCCGATCGAGATCGGCGCGCCCAGCGCCATGAGAGGTGGCATCGGAATGGTGATCGTCATGGCCCGGTCCATGGGCGGTCAAGCTCGAAGCCCTGGAGTCATCACCTCGATGATCGCGGCTGGTATGAGACTGCCCGCCGGAGCCGTCGACCGTGCGATGAAGCGTATCTGCGCGAGGGGGCGTGGGAGGAATCGAATGCATGATGTTCTCCTGATGAGGGCGAGACGACCGGGGTCTGGGGTCGGCGCGGCGCGCGTGGAAGGACGCCAGGAACCGTCCGGGCAAAGATTGCCCGGCCATCTCGATTGAATTTTTGGGGTGGCCGGTGACCGGCCGAACTAGATCCCGGCAATCGATGCCGGGGCAGCATCCACCTTGCCGCTGGAACTGGCAGAAATCCGGTTGTCGCCATCGCCGGAGCCTGCAGCATCAGCCGTCGCCGCTTCCGCCGCGATCGCGTCGGCGACGAGCCCGGCCCGACAGATGCAATGACGCTCGTGCAAGGCCAGCTGCTCTTCGGCCCGCCTCGCCCTCGCCTCGGCCGCATCCAGCAATGCTGAAAGTGAAGCCAGCACCGAAGGCGGCCTGGTCGGCAGGGTGTTGTGGGCAGAGGTTTTGCTCTCCGCCGAAGCCCCGGCGGTCGTGGAGCTGGCATTGGCCTCGGCAACGATGGCGCCAAAGATATCCGCCGCTTCGAGCGGCCGAGAAGCGGTAGCGTCGCGAGCGATGCCATCGCGCGGCCTGCTGGCCGACGGGTCGATGCCGCCGCTGGATGCCGCGTTGCTCGTCGGGCCGCCATCACCAGACGCAACAGCGGCCGGGCCCCCGGCATCAAGCTGGGGGATCCGGGCCGCATTGGCTTCAATATGGATGCAGTTCGAGGTATCGCTGTTCATAGCCCAATTCCTTTCCTAAGAAGGTTGCGGGTCAGGCCTTCGATGGTGTTGGCTCACCGTCGGAGGCCGACTTGGCTCCGGGCCGATCCCGAAACCGACAGCACTATGAGCGGATCCGACGCGCTTGGGAGCCCCACCCCCCAAAAATATTCTCGATCGCATGGTTAATCACGGGCTCTCGCGGCATTTGTCCGGCGCAGGCTTCACGGAGTTCGAGCTGCGGATGCCCCGGTCTGGCGATCGCCGGAACAGCCTGGTCGGGCACGGTCAAAGTGGCGCCTGCCCCGACGCTGGCGACCGCCGTGTCGCCGGACTTTGTCGGCGAAGCGGCAGGAGTCGCTGCTGATGATACGATTTCACCGGGCGGTTTCTGGGCAGCCAGCAATCTGCTCGGTCAGTGGTCGCGCCCCATCGCCGGATGAGAGCGCCGGAGCCTGCCAAGTGCCGGATCAGTTGTTGTCCCAGCGATGGCCCGCCTCAGGCAAGTCTGGCGTAACTTCCGGCTCCGCGGTCGCTCTGCGATATTCGACCCCATCGGTCGTTCGGTCATGAACCTCCACCGGCAATCCTTCGGCATCTACGGCCAGAATCCCGACGAGTTCGGCGGGCGCACTGCGCAGATAATTCTCCGCTCGATCCAGACTGCCAACAAGGCCATCCCGGATCATTGCGACAGTCCAAACGGAAGGTAGCCCCCGAACCGTCGTATAGTCCTCATTCGTAACGGAAAGCCCCCTGCGCCGAATCTCATCAATCATGCGTAATGGCGAGAAGTGTGGCGGCTTACCTGCCGCTGCCATGACCACTGGTCCCAGCGGACACATGTGGGTGTCGATCATCAGCAGATCGACGTAGTCCCGAGCCTTCGTTCGCGTAGAAGCGGCAATCACCTTGTTCACCGCAAGGTCGGCCTGGTGCAGGCGCGCGCCCCATTCTTCATCCCTGACGAGCGGAAAGAAGCGAGTTCGGGTTTCGCTCATCCATTGAATGAGTGTGCGTTCCCCGCCGCGCATGACACTTGCCTCGACGCAGCCGTAGATGTTGACCTCAACCGAAACCTCGAACCCGTCAGCCCGCAATTTCGCAATATCTGCATCCGCAGCCGCTCCGATTTCCTCGTCGGTATCGTGGAAGATATCGATATCATCGGAAACGCGCGGCCAGTCCATGTTCAGGACCACGCCGCCAGCAACATAGCTGCTGTCGGACCTGTTCGCGGCGATGGAGGCCATGATGTCCTTCTGGATCTGCGTCAGCGCCATCAGCGTCCGTCGCCGAGTTCAGAGACCATCTTCCGGCCCATTGCATAGGCTCGCGCGTCACCACGCTCCATAAGGGCGTTGGCGACGACCCGGGCCTTTTGTGGCAGGTCGTCCAACTTGCCGATATCGATGTTGTCGAACACTCTGAGGCCATATCTCTCCGTCGCCATTCTGATGAATTCCGCAAGACGAGCCTTTTCGGCCCGATGTTCCGAGCGAAATCCTGCGGCGATATTCACGATCTCATCGCGACGTGCACTCGGCACTAGGACCTCTACCCGCACGAGATCGGCCGCTCCACCGGACTCCCGGTATTTCTTGATGCGCTCTTTCGCCGACATGCAAAGCTCCTTCAACGCAGGCAGTATGAGCGTATCCGGGATACGATTCAAGCTCGTTGTTCCGATTGAATGAGATACCGCCACATCTGGCTGGGCGGTGTTGCGAAGTCAGTTCCCCGGCGTGCTGCCATTCCCAAAAAATTCGCTCGCTGGATACCGGTGGCACGCTGCTTCCGTCCTTCTTGGTTGAACGGCTAGATGCACACCGAGCGGAATTCTGACGTTCGCCGATGAGCCAGGCGGGACTTGCCGACCCCCTACATGAATCTGCGGCTACGTTGCGTCACTGTGCGGGGTACGAGGATGAATTCTTGTCGGCTGCCGCGACGTTCGCCACCATTTCTTCGGCCCCTCGAGGATGTGCTTGGCCCTTGCGAAGCCCTCGATCGCTGACTGGGCCGCCGCCAATGGCTTTTGGCCGTCATGGACGGCGATCAGCGTGCGCATTGCAGTCTCGTGGATCAGATCACGATCACGGTGCGACCAGTCGTCCAGAAATTCTATCGCATCGCCAAGACTGGCGATCTCTTGCACGAGTCCTGCAGCAATGCGCACAAAGACCGGGCGGGTCAGCAAATGGTCGGTCATGCTCGTCCTCCTGCTATAGTACCTGCTTCTATGTGTTGAGCGAATGGGCGCAGATCAAGCAGATCAAGATGGGTGGAGCAGACGTCATCACGGGCTCCAACGGCAGGATCGACGGGCAGCTGGAGCCTCGGCGTCAGATCGGACTGTACCGATGCCTGGCGCGCAGATCAGGCCGTTGATCGACTACGGATTCGCTCCGATTTCGGCATTGTTCACCACGTCAGTTCACCGGGTCACAATTTTTGGTTGATTAATTAGTGCTCCCAATCAAGCGGACACACCAATGCCAGTATTTCCTGACGACTACGACCGACGGTTTGATATCTTCAGCAGGGAAGCCATGTTCCGAGCGATCATGCACTACCCGAAAAACAAGGATTCCAATAAGCAACGGCGGCTCGCGGCGTGGTTCTCAACCCGGCCACTCGTATACGAAGCCAAACAGTCCATCATGATGGGCCGCTACTCCAGCTATGACATCGAGCTGCTCGATGAAGCTCGCAGCTTCGAAGATCTCGGCGGCAAGCCTGATATAATGCACCGGAGGGGGTTCTTCGCGGCACATTGGCTCCGGTATCGCCTCTACGCAGCTGCGCACAAGCCGGAACTCGGCTCGACGGAAAGGTGGACGGCTTATGTCATCGAGAACTTGCTGTCGGAATTGCCTCAACATTGGCGCACACACTTCAATACATTCGAGGCAGACCGCCGCGCTTATGCGGCGGCCGCCCATCTATGGCTGGCGAACTTCGACGAGCGCAATGAGGGACTTCGTTTAACTCCCAGGCCACGGCCAGACTTGACGGGTTTCAGTCGCTTGAACATGTTTGACGGCCTGTACCCCGATGAGCGCAGGGCCCGCGTCGAGCGACTGTATTCGCGGGCCAAGGCGTACTTTGCGCTTGGCAAGGCCGCCGGTCTCTACGGGAATAGTAGAGGACAGATCCGGCTGGACGATGTGTGGACCCTATCTGACCAGTCAAAACCCGCCACAATGCAGTCACCTGAGAGCCCGGACCTTCTCGTGGCAGAATTCGATCCTGATGAATTCACCCGCATCTGCAAGGAGCGCCGCTATCGTGACGGCAAAGACGACGGTAACCATCGCCCAGCGTTGAGCAGGCAACAGCGAAAACGCCAGCCGGTCTAATCCATATGTCCGGACGCGGTGACGCTCCGACGATCTAGGCCGTAAACTCATAAATCGGCTTGGCATCTGATGGGAGGGGTGATTCAAGGGCTGCGAACGAGGAGGCCCTTGATGACGCGACGCCGCTACGAACTGACTGACCGGGAATGGTCGA
>Ga0008835_100631_pt1 | contig 28866 bp, 29 predicted proteins | sample HotLakConsoUCCRE_FD_62215 | JGI IMG/M metagenome (GOLD analysis project Ga0008835, IMG submission 62215) | Hypersaline microbial mat communities from Hot Lake, Washington, USA - Hot Lake Consortium UCC-RE (Hybrid Assembly) ... | reverse complement strand
GTGCGGCTGATGCATGACGAGGCGCTGATGCAGCCGGTGAACATCTGGACCCAGATGCCAAGCTGCGCGCCCTCGGCCCCCGGGCTGGAGACGACGGGCTACGAGATCGGGCCGGAGGACGTGGCCGAGGCGATGGGATGGCCGGGCATCATCGGGTTGGGCGAGATGATGAACTTTCCCGGCGTGGTGAACGGCAGTCAGCAGATGCTGGCCGAGATCGCGGAAACCCAAAAAGCCGGGAAAACGGTTGGTGGCCACTACGCCTCGCCCGACCTTGGGCCGGCGTTCCACGCCTATGCGGCGGGCGGGCCGGCGGATGACCATGAGGGCACCAGCGAGACGGACGCCATCGCCCGGATGCGGCAGGGGATGAAGTCGATGATCCGGCTCGGCTCGGCCTGGTACGACATCGAGGCGCAGATCACCGCGATCACCGAACGCGGGCTTGATCCGCGCAACATGATCATCTGCACCGACGATTGCCATTCCGGCACGCTGGTCGACGAGGGGCACATGAACCGCGCGGTGCGCCAGGCCATCGCCTGCGGTTGCGACCCGGTGGTGGCGCTGCAGATGGCGACGATCAACACCGCGACGCATTTCGGGCTGGAGCGCGAGATCGGCCAGATCGCGCCGGGGCGGCGGGCGGACATGATCGTGACCTCGGATCTGACGGCGCTGCCGGTCGAAGCAGTTTATGCGCGGGGCGTGAAGGTGGCGGAGGATGGGGAGTGTTTGGCCGAGTGTCCGCACCTCGACTGGCCTGCCGATACGCGGAACTCGGTGCATCTGGGGAAGGTGCTGGAAGCGGCGGATTTCGAGGTGAAAGGCCCTGATAACGCTGAGGAAGTCACCGTGCGCGTCATCGGTGTGGTCGAGAACCAGGCGCCCACGGAGGCGCTGACCGCGACGCTGCCGGTTGTGGACGGGGTGATCGAGGGGCAAGGCGCGGTGTGCCAGATCGCGCTGGTGGAACGGCACCGGGGAACGGGTGCGGTGGTGAACGGGTTTGTCTCGGGCTTCGGCTACGCGGGGCGCATGGCGATGGCCTCGACCGTGGCGCATGACAGCCACCACATGATCGTCGTGGGCACCGACCGCGCGATGATGGCCAGTGCGGCGATGCGCCTGTCGGAGGTGGGCGGCGGCATCACCGTGTGGAAGAACGATGCCGAACTGGCGCTGGTGGAACTGCCCATCGCGGGCCTGATGTCGGACAGCCCGGCCGCCGAGGTTGCGGCCAGGGCGCAGGCGATGGTCGCGGCGATGGCGGCCTGTGGCTGCACGCTCAACAACGCCTACATGCAGCATTCCCTGCTGGCGCTGGTCGTCATCCCGTCCTTGCGCATTTCCGATCTGGGGCTTGTGGATGTGACGCGGTTCGCATTGACGGACCTGGTTGTCGATCCTGCAGAATAACCCGATAAGAAGAAAAAGAGGTTTCAAATGATTTCCCGGCCTGTGCTCAAGATTTCCACGCCCGACCAGGGCGCGCCCAAGCGGTTCACCGATGCGGATGCGGCCGTTGCGCATCTTCAGGCGCTTTATTCCGAGGCCACGCAGTTCCTGTGCGCGCGGTTTTCCGAGACGCTGCACAAGGGCGCGCCCGGCGACACGCGCTACCGCGCCTTCTATCCCGAGATAAGGATCGTCACCGCCACCTATGCGCTGACCGACAGCCGGCTGAGCTTTGGCCATGTGGCCGAACCGGGCAGCTACGCCACGACGGTGACGCGGCCCGATCTGTTTGCCAATTACCTGCGCCAGCAGATTGGCCTGCTGCTCAGGAACCACGGTGTTCCGGTCGAGATCGGGCCGTCGATGACGCCGATGCCTGTGCATTTCGCCGTCGCCAACGACAGCGCCATCAGCGTTCCGCAGGAGGGGGCGGGCGAGTTCACGCTGCGCGACGTGTTCGACGTGCCGGACCTGTCGACCACGCACGACGACATCGTCAACGGGCTGGGCTTCACCTATGAGGACGGGGCTCATCCGCTGGCGCCCTTCACGGCGCAGCGGGTGGATTATTCGCTGGCGCGGCTGGCGCATTACACGGCGACCGACCCGGTGCATTTCCAGAACCACGTCCTGTTCACCAACTACCAGTTCTACGTCGACGAGTTCGAGGCCTATGCCCGCGCCATGCTGGCCGACCCGGCCAGCGGCTACACCAGTTTCGTGGCCACCGGGAACCTCGAGATCACCGAGCCCGACGCCGCCATCGTGCAGCCGCAGAAGATGCCGCAGATGCCGACCTATCACCTGAAGCGGGCGGACGGGAACGGCATCACGCTGGTCAACATCGGTGTCGGGCCGTCGAACGCCAAGACCGCCACCGACCATATCGCGGTGCTGCGCCCGCATGCCTGGATCATGGTCGGCCATTGCGCCGGGCTGCGCAACTCGCAGCGGCTGGGCGATTTCGTGCTGGCCCACGCCTATCTGCGCGAGGACAAGGTGCTGGACGACGATCTGCCGGTCTGGGTGCCGGTGCCGGCGCTGGCCGAGATCCAGGTCGCGTTGCAGACATCCGTGGCCGACGTGACCGAGCTGGAAGGCTTCGAGCTGAAGCGGATCATGCGCACCGGCACGGTCGCCAGCCTCGACAACCGCAACTGGGAGCTGCGCGACCAGACCGGGCCGGTGCAACGGTTGAGCCAGTCGCGCGCCATCGCGCTCGACATGGAAAGCGCCACGATCGCGGCCAACGGGTTCCGGTTCCGGGTGCCCTATGGCACGCTTCTGTGCGTGTCCGACAAGCCGCTGCACGGCGAGTTGAAGCTGCCCGGCATGGCCTCGGATTTCTACAAGACGCAGGTTTCGAGGCATCTTCTGATCGGAATCCGGGCGATGGAGGCACTGCGCGACATGCCGCTGGAACGACTGCACAGCCGGAAATTGCGCTCCTTCGAGGAGACAGCCTTCCTCTGAACGGCGAAAAAACGCCACTTCGGCCATGTTTTTAGGCTTTTTGGGCACGCGAAGCGTTGTGTGCGGCCACAATATTCGGTTAGTTTTGCACGAACGGGCCCAAGGGCTCGGGCAGTCGTCAGGAGAACAAGACCAATGGCACAGAAACCCATGACCAAGACCCAGCTCGTTGCGGCGCTTGCCGAAGAGATGGGTGGAGACAAGAAAACCGCCGGGGCCGCGCTCGACGCCGTCACCGCGATCGTGACCAAGGAAGTCGCAAGCGGCGGTGCCGTCACGCTTCCGGGCATCGGCAAGGTCTATTGCCGCGAGCGCCCCGAGCGCATGGTGCGCAACCCCGCCACCGGCGAGACGATCAAGAAAGAGGCCGACAAGCAGGTGAAGGTCACCATCGCCAAGGCTCTCAAGGACAGCGTGAACGGCTGATCGGCCACACCGATCCGTCCTGAAGAGGCCGCGCCCGGAACGGGACGCGGCCTTTTTCGTCTTGCGGCCGCATACCGGCCGGCCCGCCCCCAGATCCGCCGAACTATCCGCTTGCCCCTGTCCGGCATTCCGCCTTTTCTGCCCGCAGGGACGGGAAGGCGGTTTCATGGACATGCGCGCGCTGTTGGCGGGGCTGGTTTTCGCCCTGATCTGGTCGTCGGCCTTTGCCTCGGCGCGGATCATCGTCGATGGCGCGCCGCCGATTTCGGCGCTGTCGCTGCGGTTCTTCCTGTCCGGCTTCATCGGCGTGGGGATCGCGCTGGCCATGGGCCAGTCGCTGCGCCTGACCGGACCGCAATGGCGCGCCGTGGTGATCTTCGGCACCTGCCAGAATGCCATCTATCTCGGGCTGACCTTCGTCGCGCTGCAATGGATCGAGGCGTCGCTGGCCGCGATCATCGCCTCGACCATGCCGTTGCTGGTCGCCGCCGCATCCTGGGGGCTGTTTCGCGACCGGTTGCCGCCGCTGGGCCTTGTGGGGCTGGCGGCCGGGTTCCTGGGCGTCGGGCTGATCATGGTGCAGCGGATGTCGGGCGGGGCCGACCGGCTGGGCATGGTGTTGTGCCTGCTGGGCGCGGTGGCGCTGACCATCGCCACGCTCTCGGTCCGGGGGGCGGTGCAAGGCGGCGGCAACCTGTTGATGCTCGTGGGGCTGCAGATGGTCGTGGGGGCGACGGTGCTGGCGCCGGTCGGGCTGTTGACCGAGACGCTGAGCGTCACCTGGTCGGCGCCGCTGGTCATGGCTTTCGTCTATACGTTGATCATGCCCGGCCTGGTGGCGACGTTGATCTGGTTCTGGCTGGTGCGTCGGATCGGGGCCACGCGGGCGGCGACGTTCCATTTCCTCAACCCGGTGTTCGGCGTCGCCATCGCCGCGGTCCTGCTGGGGGAGCGGTTGTCGTGGGTCGATGCGCTGGGCGTCGCGATCGTGGCCGCGGGTATCCTTGCCGTGCAGCTTGCGCGGGCAAGGCCGACCTGAACACGCGGCGATCACGAGGTGTTTTGGTGACAGGCGCGAAGCCTTTGCGCATCACCACGCCATGGACATTTTCATCGCATATGCCGCCGGCCTGTTGACGCTGATCAACCCGTGTGTGCTGCCGATCTTGCCGATCGTTCTGGCCGGTGCGCTGCAGGCCAGCCGCTGGGGGCCGCTGGCCCTGGCGGCCGGCATGGGCCTGGCCTTCGTGACGCTGGGCTTCGGGGTCATCGCGGCCGGTCATCTGGTCGGTCTGACCGAGGAGACGGTGGCCCGCGCGGGGGCGGTGATGATGATCGGCTTCGGGCTGGTGCTGCTGGTGCCGCAGGCCTCGGCCCGGTTCGCCACGGCGACAGGCGGGATCGCCGCGCGCGCCGATGCCGGCATCGACGGCATCGCGCGCGACGGCTGGCAGGGGCAGTTCCTGGGCGGCCTGCTTCTGGGCGCGGTCTGGAGCCCCTGCGTCGGCCCGACGCTGGGCGGCGCCATCTCGCTGGCCTCGCAGGGCGAGGATCTGCTGCGCGCCTTCGCCATCATGCTGGGCTTCGCGCTGGGCATCGGCACGGTGATCGTGGCGCTGGGCTATGGCGCGCGCGGCCTGATGCAACGCCATAGCGGCGCGCTGCGCCGGTTCGCCCAATCCTCGCGGCCGATCCTCGGCGCCGTGTTCGTGTTCGTCGGTGTCGCGATCCTGATGCGCTGGCACCATGTGGCCGAGGCCTGGATGCTGGACCGGCTGCCGGCCTGGTTCCAGGACCTGTCCGTTTCCCTTTGATCCAAGGAGATTTCAGATGATCCAACGTCGCAGCTTTCTGACCGGCGCCGCCGCGCTGGTGCTGGTTCCGCTGGCTCGCCCGGCCCGCGCGATGGTCGACTACACCCCCGGCCTGGTCGACGAGCGCCTGGCCGCGGGCGAAACCGTGCTGGTGGATTTCTGGGCCAGCTGGTGTTCGACCTGCCGCGCCCAGAGCCGCGTGATCGAGGATCTGCGCGCCGCGAACCCGGCCTATGATGCCGCCATCAGCTTCGTGCGCGTCGACTGGGATCAGCACGCCACGGGCGATTTGTCGCGACGCCTCAACATTCCGCGGCGGTCGACCCTGGTGCTGTTGCGGGGGGAGCAGGAACTCGGCCGGATCGTCGCCGGCACGAGCGAGGGCGACATTCGCGCGCTGCTGGATCTGGGCCTCGCCTAGGGCAGCCGCTCCGCCACCACGATCAGGTTGTCGACCGCCCATAGCGGGGCGGGGCGGCCGGTTTCGCCCGCTTCGGCCGGAACCGGGGCGATGCGGAGCGCCAGCGTTGCGCCCGGCATGGTCGCCGCGATCTCGACGGCCAGCCGCTCCTCCGCGAGGTGCGGGCCGCCGGTGCCAAGGCCCCGGTCCTGCCGCGCGCCCAGCACCGTTCGGACGGCCAGCCGGTCGTTGCCGTGCGGCGCGGCCGCGGCCGGCGCAAGGCCAGGGCGCGGGTCGAACCGGTGCAGCAGGATCGCGGTGTCGCCAAGGCTGACCTCCAGCCCTTCGCCCGCCCAGTCGTCGATTGCGATCAGGTCGAAGGACAGCACCGCGCGCACCGTTCCGGCAGGCAGCGGAATGGTCCGGTTCAGCGGATCGGAGGCGGGATCGGCCAGCCAGATCGCGCCAAGCCCCAGGGTTTCGGCATTGCGTTGGCCGCCCGACCAGTCGCTGCCGCCGCCCGAGCCGTAATCCTCGAACAGCACCAGCGTTTCGGTTTCCGACAGGGTGCGCAATCCGCCGACATGGGTTCCGAAGCGCGAGGCCTGGGCCGATGTCCCGGCAGGGATCAGCACACCCGCCAGCAGGGCACAGGCCATGAGGCCGACGGCGATCAACGCCCAGTCCGGGGTCACGCGACCGCGCCGATGAAAAGGACGAAGCGCGTGCCCCATGAACTGACTTCCAACATTTACCTCACTTTGGACGAGATTGGGGTCAAATGTGGCGGAAACGTGGCAGGCCCCGGGTGCTTTTAAAGCAAAGTTTACCTGGGCGGGTCAGTGTGAACGCAGCCTCGGGATTGTCCGCGATTCCAACAAGATCGGCCATTGGACGCCGCCGGTGTCAGCCGATCTTGCCCCGGTTCGAACCCACCTGCCCGCGGTGCAGCAGAAGGTGGTCGAGCAGCACACAGGCCATCATTGCCTCGCCCACCGGGACGGCGCGGATGCCCACGCAGGGATCGTGCCGCCCCTTGGTCACGATCTCGGTGTCCGCGCCAGACTTGGTGATCGTCCTGCGCGGCGTCAGGATCGAGGAGGTCGGCTTGACCGCGAAGCGCACCACGACATCCTGTCCGGTGGAGATGCCGCCCAGGATGCCGCCTGCGTGGTTCGAGCTGTAGACCGGGCCGTCGGGCCCCATGGTGATCTCGTCGGCATTGGCGCTGCCGGTCAGCGCGGCGGCGGCCATGCCGTCGCCGATCTCCACACCCTTCACGGCGTTGATCGACATCATCGCTGCGGCAAGCTCGGTGTCGAGCTTGCCGTAGACCGGGGCGCCCAGCCCGGCGGGGATGCCACGCGCCACCACCTCGATCACCGCGCCGACACTGTCGCCGGATTTGCGCAGATCGTCGAGATACCGCGCCCAGTCCTGCGCCGCCTGCGCGTCGGGCACCCAGAACGGGTTGCGCGCGATCTCCTCCGCGTCGAAGCGCGTGCGGTCGATGCCATGCGGGCCCATCTGGACCATGTAGCCGGTGATGCTGAGCCCCGGCACCAGCTGCGCCAGCGCCGCCCGCGCCACGCCGCCCGCCGCCACCCGCGCCGCGGTTTCGCGCGCGCTCGACCGCCCGCCGCCGCGGTGATCGCGGATGCCGTATTTCTGCCAGTAGGTGATATCGGCATGACCGGGGCGGAATTTCTCGGCGATGTCGCCGTAATCCTTCGAGCGCTGGTCGATGTTGCGGATCATCAGCTGGATCGGGGTGCCGGTCGATTGCCCGTCGAACACGCCCGACAGGATCTCCACCTCGTCGGCCTCGCGGCGCTGGGTGGTGTACTTGTTCTGGCCCGGCTTGCGCCGGTCGAGCCAGGCCTGGATCGCCTGCGCCTCGATCGGCACGCCCGGCGGGCAGCCATCCACCGTCGCGCCAAGTGCTGGCCCGTGGCTTTCGCCCCAGGTGGTGACGCGGAACATGTGGCCGAAGCTGTTGAGGCTCATCGCGGGCGTCCTTTTTTCACTGGCACAGGGCCTAGCGGCCTGCGGCGCAAATGCCAAGCGGGTTGCGCCGGGTCGCGCGCGGCGCTAGGTCTCGGGACACCTCGGGGTGGCCTCATGGGCCTGAGATGCGCGGACTGATGCGCGAACCCGTTGAACCTGAACCGGTTAGGACCGGCGGAGGGAAGGTTTGCGGGTCACCAGATGCCCCCCACTTCACTTCGCCCGTCGCCATGGAGGAGTGAGACATGAAACACGCCATCATCGCCACGGGACTGTCAGTTTTCGCGGGGGCCGCGTGCGCGCAGACCCCTGTCCTGACGGTCTACACCTATGACAGTTTCGTCCCCGACTGGGGCGCGGGGCCGGCCATCGAGGAGGCGTTCGAGGCGGAATGCGGCTGCGACCTGCAATGGGTCGGCACCGGCGACGGCGCGTCGATGCTTGCCCGCCTGCGGCTGGAGGGTGACAGCACCGAGGCCGACGTGATCCTCGGCCTCGACACCAACCTAACGGCCGCCGCGCGCGAGACCGGCCTGATCCTGGAACACGGGATCACCCCCGAGGGGCTGACTGTACCGGTGGCGTGGGAGGACACGCATTTCCTGCCTTTCGACTGGAGCTATTTCGCCTTCGTCCATCGCCGCGACCTCGAGGATGTTCCGGGCAGTTTCGAGGAGCTGGCCGCCAGCGACATCAGCATCCTGCTGCAGGACCCGCGATCCTCCACCCCCGGGCTCGGCACGGTGATGTGGGTGCAGACCGCCTATGGCGACCGGGCGGGCGAGATCTGGGAGGGGCTGGCCGACAACATCGTGACGATCACGCCAAGCTGGTCCGACAGTTACGCCCTGTTCCTCGAAGGCGAGGCCGACATGGTGATGAGCTGGACCACGTCGCCCGCCTATCACCTGATCGCCGAGGACGACGCGGGCTTCACCACCGCCGAGTTTTCCGAGGGGCATTACATCCAGGTCGAGGTGGCGGGCATCGTCGCATCGACGGATGTGCCCGACCTGGCGCGGGAGTTCATGGAATTCATGATCTCGCCCGGCTTCCAAGACATCATCCCGACGACGAACTGGATGTACCCGGCCGCGTCGGAGAACCTGCCCGAAGGGTTCGAGGGGCTGACCGTGCCCGAACAGGCGCTGCTTTTGTCCCCTGACGAGGCGGCGGCGGTCCGCGACGAGGCGCTGGCCACATGGCAACGCGCGCTCGCCCGCTAGGCCCGCTGCACTGGACGGGCGCGGCGCTGGCCGTGCTCGTCGCGCTTTGCGTGCTGGGCCCGCTGGCGGCGGTGATGGCGCGGGCGGACTGGCCGCCCGCGCTGGGGCCTGCGGACCGGGCGGCGATCCGGTTCACGCTGCTGCAGGCCGCGCTGTCGGCGGTATTGAGCGTCGCGCTCGCCATCCCTGTCGCCCGCGCGCTGGCGCGGCGCGACTTTGCCGGGCGGCGCCTGTTGGTCACGGTCATGGGCGCGCCATTTTTGCTGCCGGTGATCGTAGCGGTTCTGGGTTTGCTGGCGATCTTCGGCCGCGCGGGCTGGGTCAACGCTTCGCTGGCGGGCATCGGGCTGGGCCGGATCGACGTCTACGGGCTGCAGGGCGTGGTGCTGGCGCATGTGTTCCTGAACCTGCCGCTGGCGGTGCGCCTGCTGCTGCAGGGCTGGCAGGCGGTGCCGTCTGAGCGGGTGCGGCTGGCCACGGCGCTGGGGTTTTCAAGCCGCGACATGCGCCGACATTTCGAACGGCCGTTGTTGCGCGCGGTGCTGCCCGGTGCGGCGCTGCTGATCTTCCTCTTGTGCACCACCAGCTTTGCAGTTGCGCTGATCCTGGGGGGCGGGCCGTCCTCCACGACGGTGGAACTGGCGATCTACCAGGCGTTCCGCTTCGACTTCGATCTCGGGCGTGCCGCGCTTCTGGGCCTGATCCAGGTGGCGATCTGCCTTGGCGCCGGGGCGCTGGCGTTCGGCGCGATCCGGCGGCAGGAGCTTGGGGCGGGGCTGGACCGGCGTCCGCTGCCCTGGCCCGGCGATACGCGTGCCGGGCGGGTCGGCGATGGCGCGGCGATCCTGGGCGCGGCGCTGTTCCTGCTGTTGCCGCTGCTGTCGGTGCTGGTGAAGGGGTTTCCGGCGCTGGCCGGCCTGCCGCCGGTGGTGTGGCAGTCGGCGCTCCGGTCGATCGTGCTGGCGCTGGCCTCGACCGCGCTGGCGGTGGCGCTGGCGCTGCCCATCGCGCTGATGGTGGCGCGGCTGAGCCGGCCCGGCCTTGTCGAGGCGCTGGCGTTCCTGTCCATCGCCGTGTCGCCGTTGGTGGTGGGGACGGGCCTGTTCCTGCTGGTGCGGGCGGTGGCCAACCCGCTGACGCTCGCCCTGCCGGTGACCGGGCTGGTCAACGCGCTGGTGGCGCTGCCGTTCCTGTTGCGCGCGCTGGTGCCTGCCGCAATGGCGGCGGAGGCGACTCAGGGCCGGCTGGCCGAGGCGCTGGGGATGCCCGCCTGGGCGCGGTTCCGGCATGCGATCCTGCCGCGGCTGATGCGGCCGCTGGGGTTCGGCGCCGGGTTGGCGGCGGCGTTCTCGATGGGGGATCTGGGCGTGATCACGCTGTTCTCGACGCCGGGTCAGGGAACCCTGCCGCTCGAGATGTATCGCCTCATGGGCTCCTATCGCACCGATGACGCGCAGGGCGCGGCGGTGCTGCTGATGGCGCTGACGCTGGCCCTGTTCTGGTTGTTCGACAGGGGAGGGCGGCTCGATGCTCAAGTGCGATGACCTGAGCTTTACGCAAGACGGATTCACCCTCGCGCTGTCGGGAGAGATCGCGGCGGGGGAACGTGTGGCGGTGCTGGGCCCGTCGGGCAGCGGAAAGAGCACGCTTCTGTCGCTGATCGCGGGGTTCGAATGGCCGGATAGGGGACGCATCTTGTGGGACGGGCGCGACATCACCACCGCCGCCGTGGCGGACAGGCCGGTGTCGATCCTGTTCCAGGACGGCAACCTGTTTCCGCATCTCGACGTCTTCGACAACGTGGCGCTTGGCCTGCGCCCCGACCTGCGCCTGTCTGCCGCCGACCGGGCGAAGGTGGACGACAGTCTTGACCAGGTGGGGCTTGGCGGTTACGGGCCGCGCCGCCCTTCGGCGCTCTCGGGGGGGCAGCAGGCGCGGGTCGCGCTGGCGCGGATGCTGCTGCGCGAGCGGCCGCTGGCGCTGCTGGACGAGCCGTTCGCCGCGCTCGATCCGGGGCTGAAGACCGACATGCTGGCGCAGGTGGCCGAGCTGTCGGCGGCTCGGGGGCTGACGCTCGTCATGGCCTGCCACGACCTGCGCGACGCGGAGCGGCTGTGCGACCGGCTGTGGCTGCTGGAAGACGGGAAGAAGGTGCTGGACGTGCCGACCGAGGGGCTTCGCGCGGCGCCGCCCGAGGCCTTGCAGGCGTGGTTGTGAGCGCTGCGGTGCGCCTGTAGCGCCGTGGTGCGCCTGAAGGCGCACCCTACGGCAAAGGTCTGCACAAACGAAAAACGCGCCCCGTGGGGCGCGTTTTCTTGTCCGGCGTCAGGCCTCACTCGGCCGGCTGGTTGCCCTTGGCGCGGGCCTTGATCGGCGCCCACAGACGCTTGTTCGACAGGTAGAGCAGCACCGACAGCAAGCTGAGCAGGATGACGGCGGTAAAGCCCATCTGCTTGCGCGCCATCAGGTGCGGCTCGGCTGCCCAGGTCAGGAAGGCCGCGACGTCCATGGCCATCTGTTCCTCGGTGGCCGGGGTGCCATCGCCGTATTCCACGGCATCCTCGTAGAGCGGCGGGGCCATTGCGATCCAGCCGCCGTCGAAGGTTTCGTTGCCGTAGAAATAGGCGCCGAATTGCTCCTGCTCCTCACCGGTGTAGTGGGTGAGCAGCGAGGCGATGTATTCCGGCCCGCCGATCCCGCGGAACAGCTGGTTCAGGCCGAGGCCATAGGGCCCGCTGAAGCCCGCCCGCGCCTTGGCCATCAGGCTGAGGTCGGGCGCGCCGGCGCTGTCGTTGTAGGGATAGCTGTCGTTGGGCGTGGCCAGGCGCCAGTCGTCCAGTTCTTCATCGTAGACCTCGATGAAATTCTGTTCGATGTAGGCGCGCACCTCTTCTTCGGTCAGGGCCGGGCCGCCCTCGTCCGCGAGGGTGCGCAGGGACACATACTGCAGGCTGTGGCAGGCCATGCAGACCTGGGTGTAGACCTGCAGGCCGCGCTGCAGCTGTGTCTGGTCGAAGCGCCCGAACGGTCCCTCGAACGAGAAATCGTAATCGGTCACGTGGCCGGCGCCACCCGCCGCGAGCGCCGCCCCCGATGAGAGGGCCAGCGTCGCAGCCGCCAGGGTGCTGATGGCAAGTTTCCTGAGCATCCTCAGTTTCCTTTCTCTCACTCGGCCGGCGTCGGCGCGGTGGAGGTGATGCCCCCATGCCCGTCGCCGTCTTTGCCATAGTGCTCGTTGAAATCTTCCTCGATGGTCGCCACCGGGGTCAGCGGCTTCTCGATCACGCCCAGAAGCGGCAGGATCACGAGGAAATAGGCGAACCAGTAGGCCGAGCCGATCAGCGCGATGTAGGGGTAGATCCCTTCCGCCGGCATCGCCCCCGCCCACATCAGGACGAAGAAGTTGACGACGAAGATCCAGAACCACCACTTGAACATCGGCCGGTAGCGGCCCGAGCGCACCGAGGAGGTGTCGAGCCACGGTACCAGCGCCAGCACCACGATCGACCCGAACATGGCGATCACACCGAAGAACTTGGCATCGACGATGCCGCCGGTGATGAACTCGGCCACGATCACGACCCAGACGTCGCCGTCGAAGGCGCGCAGGATCGCGTAGAACGGCAAGAAGTACCATTCGGGAACGATATGCGCCGGCGTCACCAGCGGATCGGCCTCGATGTAGTTGTCTGGGTGGCCGAGGTAGTTCGGCATGAAGCCGACGATCGCGAAGAACACCACGAGGATCACGGCGAGCGCGAACAGGTCCTTGATCACGAAATAGGGCCAGAAGGGCAAGGTATCGGCATCGGCCTCCTTGCGCGACGTGCGCCGCACCTCGACCCCGGTGGGGTTGTTGTTGCCGGTCGTGTGGAAGGCCCAGATGTGCACGATCACGAGGCCCAGGATCACGAAGGGCAGCAGGTAGTGCAGCGACAGGAAGCGGTTGAGCGTCGCGTTGTCGACGGACGGCCCGCCCAGCAGCCAGGTCTGGATGCCTTCGCCCACGAAGGGGATGGCGCCGAACAGGCCGGTGATGACGGTGGCCCCCCAGAACGACATCTGGCCCCAGGGCAGGACGTAGCCCATGAACGCCGTGCCCATCATCATCAGGTAGATGAGCATGCCGATGATCCAGGTGACTTCGCGCGGCGCCTTGTAGGAGCCATAGTAGAGACCGCGGAAGATGTGCAGGTAGACCGCCACGAAGAACAGCGAGGCGCCGTTCTGGTGGATGTAGCGCAGCGCCCAGCCGCCATTCACGTTGCGCATGATGTGCTCGACCGAGGCGAAGGCCATGTCCACATGCGCCGTGTAGTGCATCACCAGGATGATGCCGGTGATGATCTGCAGGAACAGGGTGAAGGTCAGGACGATGCCCCAGATCCACATCCAGTTGAGGTTCTTGGGCGTCGGGATCATCAGCGTGTCGTACAGCAGCCCCACGATCGGAAGCCTGCGGTGCAACCACTTTTCAGCGTTGCTGTTCGGTTCGTAATGGTCGTGCGGAATTCCGGACATGAGCGCGTTTCCTCCGGGTCAGCCGAGCAGGATCGTGGATGCGTCCACGAATGCTGCCACGGGAATATGCAGGTTTTCGGGCGCAGGCCCCCGCCGGATGCGGCCCGAGGAGTCGTAGTGCGAGCCGTGGCACGGGCAGAACCAGCCGTTGAAATCGCCGGCACCATCCCCGATCGGCACGCAGCCGAGGTGGGTGCAGACGCCGATCTGGACCAGCCACTCGCCGGTGTTCTCGCCCTCGAACGGGGGCAGCGTGCGGTTGAGGTCGGTCGCCTCGGTCGCGCCCTCGATGTTGGGATTGCGCGCCTCGGGGTCGACCAGATCGCTCACGTCGACCTCACCGGCCTCGGCGATGGCGTCCGCCGAGCGGCGGCTGATGAAGACCGGCTTGCCGAGGAACAGCACGGTCAGCTGCGTCCCCTCGGAAACGCCGGAGACGTCGACGCGCATCTGGCTGGCCGCCTGGACGTCGGCGGAAGGGTTCATCTGGTTGACCAGCGGCCAGACGGCAGCGCCGGTCGCCACGACGCCGACACCGGCGGTGGCATAGTACAGAAAATCGCGGCGATCGCCGCTGTGGTCGTCGGCGTGTGACACGGTTACGCGTCTCCCCTTGCTCTGGGTCCGGATCGGGCCGGACCTTGAAAACCCGAGAGGGCGAAGGGACTCGTCCTTACACCCGGATGATCTGTTCTCTATGGGCTGGCAACATAGGCGTCCAGCGGACAAACGCGCGCATCTACGCTGAAATGTCGCATACCCGGCTGCAAGTCGCCAACCCTTTCCAGCCGCTGATGACGCGTACGTCAAGGTCTCGGGCCGGCGGGGTCGCACACGCGCGAGCCGCGGTGGCGCGGTCGGGTCAATCCAGCCTGCGCCGCATGACCCGGTGCAAGATCCCCGACCCGTCGTCGTAGGCCGGGCCTTCGGCGACGAACCCGAGGCGCTCGTAGAAGGCGATGACGCTCACCTGCGCCTCGAGCATCGCGGTGGAAAAGCCGCCCGCGCGTGCCTCGGCCAGCAGATGATCCATGATCCGCCGCCCGAGGCCGGTGCCGCGGGCCCGGGCGCTGACGGCGACACGGCCGATCTTGGCCTCGGTTCCGCGGGCGATCAGCCGCGCGGTGCCCAGCGGGCCATCGTCATCCTCGGCCAGGTAGTGGTCGCAGGTGGCATCGGCCGCATCCCATTCCTCGGCCTCGTCGATGCCCTGTTCCTCGATGAACACGGCCCGACGCAGGGCGAAACACGCGTCGCGCGCCGCCGCCGTCTCGGCGCGGGCGATCCTCATGCCGGGGCCGTGGCCACCATCGACGGGCGCGCGGCGAACGTGCCGTACCAGCCCGCCAGCGCCGGGCGCCCGGCGCGCCAGTCGCGGTCGCCATGGCGGAAATCGAGGTAACCCAGCGCGCAGGCCACGCCGATCTGCCCCATGTCGCGGGGACCGGACAGGTGGCTCATCCATTGCCGTTCCACGGTGTCGAGCGCGCGGGTGATCTTGGCCCATTGCCCGTCGAGCCAGGGCTGGAACTGGATCTCTTCCGGGCGAAAGCGGCGTTCGTAGATGATGCCCACGGCCGCGTCCATGATGCCGTCGGCCGTCGCCTCCAGCGTCAGAACCTCCCAGATGCGGCTGTCGGGATAGAGCCCGGCCTTGTAGCGCGCATCGAGAAATCGGGTCACCACGCGGCTGTCGTAGAGCGTGGGGCCGTCGTCGCGCGTCAGCGCTGGGATCTTGCCCAGCGGGTTGGCGGCGTTGATCCGGTCCTCGCCGCCGAGGGGGGAGGCCGCGACCACCTGGAACGGCACGTCGTCGATCCCGGCTTCGGTCATCATCACGCGGACCTTGCGTACGAAGGGCGAGGCCTCGGCACCCAGCAGCGTGTAGCTCATGCGATGCGCCTCAGCCGCAGGCGCGCCAGCAGGCTCAGGTCGACCTCCATCCGCGGGCCGTCGAGGCCCAGAGGCAGGATGCCGCGCCAGCGCGCGGTCGTGGTCATCTGTTGCGGTGCGTGTCCCACGACGATCCCGTCGGGCAGGCGGTCCATGGCCGCTTCGGCGGCAGGGTCGATCCGGCGGGGCCGGGCGCGCCGCGCGGCGGCATAGGCCAGCGCCGCGACGGCGCCGTAGCGCAGGGCCGCGGCGGCGATCGGGGTGAACGGAATGGCCAAGGCGCAGTCTCCCTTGCGGCTGGATGGTCCGTCAGATGTAGGTGAAGGACATGCGCTTGTCTATTTCCGGCACGCCGCCGGTCATCAGGGCCGAGAGGGTTTCGACCTCGTGGCCGATCGGGGAATGTCGCACGGCATCGGCCGCGGCTTCGCGCGCGGGGTCGGTCTTGTTCTGGTTCAGCTTCCAGGTGCCGTCGATCTCTTCGACGGCAAACACGAAGGGCAGGATCTGCCGCATCATGCGATCCAGCGCATCGACGGGCATCTTGTCGGCCGTCCAGGGCTTTTTCGGCACCAGCCGATCCTCGAACTGCGCCGACAGCCGGTCGAGATGCTCGCGCATGGAAAGCGCGGGCGCCGGGTGAAGCTGGCCGCGCAGGTGAACGGCGACGTAATTCCATGTCGGCACCTGGGCCGGATGATCGTACCAGTCGGGCGAGATGTAGCCATCGGGCCCCATGACGGCGATGACCGCGGGTGTCGGCCCGGTGACGGCCCGCGCGATCGGATTGGAGCGGACCAGGTGCAGTTCGGCCTCGGTCGCGCCGTCATTGAGCCAGAAGGGCACATGGCTCAACATCGGGGCCGGATCGCCGTTCACGCAGACCGTGCCGAAGCCGCGGCGCCGCGCGAGCGCGATATTCAGAAAGCCCGGTTCCTGCCGAAAGGCGGGATTTGGATGCATGGCATTGCTTTCGGTTCAAGGTATGCGCAGAGCGCGCAATCAAACAGTAAGCTGAAGGCGATCATGGCCGGTAATCCTGGCGGTCACGAGTCGACCGGTAGTCTGATCTTCTGCAAATGAAACTTGGGTAAATTGTGCGGTGCGGCCCAGGCGCGGGTTTTCCATCAATATGTGATGAATTTGCCCCACCTGCGAGGACAGATGCGCCTGTACCCGCGCCTCGCCCGCCGCGCGCAGGCGCGCCGCGCGTTCCCTGATCGTGGCGCCGTCGACCTGCGGCATCCGGGCTGCGGGGGTTCCCGCGCGCGGCGAATAGGGAAAGACGTGGAGCCAGGTGAGCCGGCAGTCCTCGACCAGGTTCAGCGTGTTCCGGAACGCCGCCTCGGTCTCGGTCGGGAAGCCTGCGATGATGTCGGCGCCGAACACCATGTCGGGGCGCAGGCGCCGCGCCTCCTCGCAAAAGCGGATCGCGTCGTCGCGCAGATGGCGGCGCTTCATCCGCTTGAGGATCAGGTCGTCGCCATGCTGGAGGCTGAGGTGCAGGTGCGGCATAAGACGAGGCTCGGTCGCGATGGCCTGCATCAGGTTGTCGTCGGCCTCGATCGAGTCGATGGAGCTGATCCGCAGGCGCGGCAGGTCTGGCGCCAGCCGCAGGATGCGCATCACCAGATCGCCCAGCCGCGGCGTTGCCGGCAGATCGGCGCCCCAGCTTGTCAGGTCGACGCCGGTGAGGACGACCTCGTTGAAGCCGCGATCCACCAGCCGCTTGATCTGGTCCACCACGACGCCGGCGGGCACGCTGCGCGAGTTGCCGCGACCGTAGGGGATGATGCAGAAGGTGCAGCGATGGTCGCAGCCGTTCTGGACCTGCACATAGGCGCGGCTCCTGGTGCCGAAACCGTCGATCAGGTGGCCCGCGGTTTCCGTCACCGACATGATGTCGTCGACCTGCACCTTTTCCGTCTCGCCGATGAAATCGGCGGCCATCGCCGTCCAGGTCTCGGGCCGCATCTTCTCGGTGTTGCCGATGACCCGGTCGACCTCGGGCATGTTGGCGAAGGTCTCGGGCTCGGTCTGGGCAGCGCAACCGGTGACGACCAGGGTGGCATTCGGGTGGGCGCGGCGCAGCTTGCGGATCTCCTGGCGCGCCTTGCGCACCGCCTCGGCCGTCACCGCGCAGGTGTTCACCACCACCGCGTCGCCAAGTCCTGCGGCGGCGGTCATCTCGCGCATCGCCTCGGTCTCGTAGGCGTTGAGCCTGCAGCCGAGCGTGTGAAAGACAGGGGCGCGCGCGTCCATCACCGGGCCGCCTCGAGAAACGCGGGCGTCAGCACGCCTGAGAACACATGCGCGGTCGGTCCGGTCATCCAGACGCCATCCTCGCGCCAGTCCACGCCGATCTCGCCGCCGTCGAGCACGATGGAAACCCTGCGCCCGGTCAGCCCCCGGCGCGCCGCCGCGACGGCCACGGCGCAGGAGGAGGAGCCGGAGGCCAGCGTGATCCCCGTACCGCGTTCCCAGACCCGCATGCGCAGCCTGTCGGGACCGATCAGATGGGCGAACTGCACGTTGGTGCGCTGGGGAAACAGCGGGTGATGTTCGAGGCGCGGGCCTTCGGCGGCAAGGTCCACCGCTTCGGCATCGGCCACGAAGAAACTGCAATGCGGGTTGCCCATGCCGGTCGCGACCGGGTCGCCTTCGATCGGGAGGTGCGCGGTATCGACATCGCGCGCCAGCGGAATCGCCGCCCAATCCTGCACCGGCTGGCCCATGTTGACCGAGGTCAGGCCGCCGCCGGCATCCTGCGCGTGCAGCACCCCCCGCTCCGTCCGCAGGGTCAGCGCCATCCGGCCCGTGCGCGCCATGTCCCAGGCTGCGATGCAGCGCGTGGCGTTGCCGCAGGCGGCCGACAGCGAGCCGTCGGCGTTCCAGAACGTCAGCCGCAGATCGGTATCGGTGCCGGTCTCGACCAGCGCCAGCTGGTCGAAGCCCACGCCGCGGTTCCGGTCCGCCAGCGCACGCGCAAGGCCCGGCGTCACGACACCCGCGGTTTCCCGCGCGTCGATCACCACGAAGTCGTTGCCCAGCCCGTGCATTTTGTGGAAGGGCAGGCCGGTATGGGGCGCTGTGTCGGACATGGCGCGCATATAGCCGCAAGGCTGGGGCAATGAAATCCCCCCGCCGGTTTTTGGCTTGACGAGTCTGTGGGCCGACCGTAGGTAGGCGCCCCTGAGTGGGCCCGTAGCTCAGTTGGTAGAGCAGTTGACTTTTAATCAATTGGTCACAGGTTCGAATCCTGTCGGGCTCACCATTTTTTCCTGCGATACCCTGCTGCTTGTCGGCCGCCGCGCCGGGCCTTTGGCATAGCGCGAAGGCTGTGTTGCGGATTGTCGGCAGGGTTTCCTGACGCTCCCAAAACCGCCCTTCGCCGGCCAGCGACAGCTGCCTGATCCGGCGGCTTTTCGCCGACCCGCCTTGGCGGCGCGGAGCGCGTGGAACGGACGCTGCTGCGGCGCATTGATCCGGGTGACTCCCCCTGCATGGGATCGTGTCGCCGCGGGGCGAACCAGCGGCGTCAGGTCTTGCACCAGCATCGAAGGAGGCTTTCATGCCTGCGCCGAACACTCCTCCCAACCCCGATCCGCGGCGAAACCGGGGCTCGCAAGTGGCGATCGCGGTGGTTGCGATCGTCGCGCTGGTGGTCATCTTCTTCTGGGTTTCGGATGACACCACCGAGGTGCCGCCAACGACCGGCACCCAGACCGAAGGCGTGGAGCCGGTCGACGATCCCGCGACCGATCCGGGCATCGCAGATCCCGAAGCGACGGACCCCGCCACCGATCCTGCCGCCGATCCTGCCACCGCCCCCGAGGCGACACAGTAGCGCGAAATCAGGGCGCCGCGCCGAGGGGCGCGTCGCCCGTTTCCCTGCGTCACTTCGGAACAGTCCCGCGCCACAACCGGGGCCATCTGGGCAGGGAACGGAATCGGGCAACCGAAAGTTGGATTACCAGGACCATCCCTCTCACCCTCATCGCGAAGGACACGGACATGTTCCATATTCTCGTAATCATCCTTTTTGCCATCCTCGGCGTCATCACGATCTACGGGCTGATGAAATCGAATGCTTCTGCGGAACGGTTGGCGCGTGCGCACCGGCGACCGGAGGCCCAGCCAGTCCGCGACGAGCGCCCGACTTCGCCCGAGATGACGTCGCAGCAGCAGATGCCGGCGGAAAGCGGCCGTCATGGCGGATGACCGCAAGGGCCCGACATCCTCGAACGAGGCGCTGCGCCGGAAAGGTCGTTCCGTGATCGACCAGCGCCAGCAGCAGATCGACCCGGCCGGCAAGCACCGTGCCGATCCCAACGGCGGGCCGAACCGGTCGCAAAAGCAGCCGGGTCAGGATCTGAGCGATCCGCAGGACCAGCCCGACGACGGTGAGTGACATCGAACTGTGCAAAGCCAAGGCGCCCCGACCGTCGACCGGTCGGGGCGCCTTGGTTTCATCAGGTCGGTGATGACCCGCGGCGTTCTGCGCTCGCGCTGGGTGCGTGCGATCAGGCCCGTTTCACCAGCCGGATCAGGAACAACAGGATCACGGCACCGATGGTGGCATGAATGATCGCGCCGGCGATCCCGGTTCCGATGGACAGGCCCAGGCGCGGAAAGATGAGACCGGCCAGAAACGCGCCGACGATGCCGATCACGATGTTGCCGAGCAGGCCGTAGCCATAGCCCTTCACGATCAGGCCGGCGAGCCAACCGGCCACCGCCCCGACCAACAGAATTACGAACAGACTTTCGAGTGCCATCGTGGATCTCCGTGCTTGTGGGGCGTGAATATCAAAAGTGATTGCTGCGCCGGACCGTTGCAGGACGCTGCCACGCTGTGGCGAACCGTAGGGTGTTGCCCTCTGCGTGGCAACAGCGGCCAGATTCGGCCAACAGCGATCTTGGTGGCAGTCCGACGGAAGAGGCCGCACAGAACCCTGTGCGGCCTTCGCTGTCGCGCATCAGGCGTGGATCACACCGTGTGGTGCGGCATCGCCTTCAGCTTTTCCTTGGTCGTGTCGAGATGAACGCGGACGTCGGTCCCGTTGGTCTCGCGCAGCACCGTCAGATCGCTGAACGGCAGCAGCACGGAATGGGCGCCGATGCCGAGAAAGCCGCCGACATCGACCACGGCATGGGTGATCTTGCCATCGGTGCCAAGCTCGAGCGCATTGATCGACCCGATGGTCTCGTCCTCACGGCCGTAGACTGTCGCGTTTTCGAGATCGGCGGTGGTGAACTGGTGCGGTTGCGCATGGTCGTAGCCTTCGCGCGCGAAGGCGAAAGCGCCGCCAGCAGCAACGCCGTGGGTGGTGTGAGCCGGATGGGTCATGGAATTCTCCTTGATCCCGAGCGTGGGATGCCTGGTTGCATTGCACCTGTCGAGAGGTGTTGGCCGGGTCCGGGGATGCGCGCCTTCCCCCTTCGAAGCTCTGGAGGAGAGGGCGGCATCCCGCGTGGTCGGCCATGCAGGGTCAACGTGCGCCGGCGCCGTGGGTTCCGGCGCGCCACCGCCTCGGGCGGTTTTTCGTGCAGGAAGCAGGTCATCTGCGCCAAGGCGCCCGACCCGTTGCGCCCGGTGACCGACCCGGTGGCGTTGCCGCCTGACCAGGAGGGCGACCGGGACGACGCGCAGACGCAGCATCCAAACAGTCGCGAACCGGATTGGCGCCGTCGTTTTCAGTTCCGGTTCGTGCCGAAATTGACCTATCAAGTTCCCATGTTCCTCAGCGTCTTCGATATCTTCAAGATCGGCATCGGCCCATCGTCGTCTCACACCATGGGCCCGATGACCGCTGCCGCGCGGTTTCTGGGCGATCTGCGTTCGGGCCGCGACCGCGAGCCCGGCGCCGGCGAGGTGGCGCGGCTGGGCTGCACGCTCCACGGCTCGCTTGCCTTCACCGGCAAGGGGCATGCGACCGACCGCGCCGTCATCCTGGGGCTTTCGGGCCATGAGCCCGCGACGCTCGACCCCGACCGGGCCGAGGCGCTGGAGGCGAAGGTGCGCGCCACCGGCATCGTCACCCCGCCCGGTCTGCCGCCGCTGCGCTTCGCGCCCGACACCGATCTTGTCTTCGACTATGGCCCACCCTTGCCGGGGCACGCAAACGGCATGGTCCTGCGGGCCTGGGACGGGGCGGGGAACCTCGCGATGGAGGAGACCTACTATTCCATCGGCGGCGGGTTCATCCTGACCGCCCGCGAACTGGCGGCCGAGGCGCATGGCGGCGCTGCGGCCTTCCACGAGGAAAAACAGGCGGCAGGCTACCCCTATCCCTTCGGGTCGGCGGCAGAGATGCTGGCGATGGGGCAGGCCTCGGGCAAGACCATCGCAGAGATGAAATGGGCGAACGAGACGGCGCGGCACCCCGCGCGTGACGTGCAGGCGCGGCTCGACGCGGTGTGGGAGGCGATGGACGATTGCATCGACCGTGGCCTCAGGATGGAGGGCGAGTTGCCCGGCGGCCTGCGGGTCAAGCGGCGTGCGCGGGCGATCCACCAGCAGCTTCTGGCCGAGCGGGGATCGAACCTGGCCCAGCCACATACGGTGAACGACTGGCTTTCCGTTTACGCGATGGCGGTGAACGAGGAGAACGCGGCGGGGGGCCGCGTCGTCACCTCGCCCACCAATGGCGCGGCGGGCGTGGTGCCCTCGGTCCTGCGCTACTACCGCGACCATTGCATCGGCGCGACCGAGGACGGGCGGCGGCGGTTCTTGATGGCGGCCTCGGCCATCGGCGGGCTGATCAAGCACAACGCCAGCATCTCGGGCGCCGAGGTGGGGTGCCAGGGCGAGGTCGGTTCGGCCTCGGCCATGGCCGCCGCCGGGCTTTGTGCGGCGCTGGGCGGAACCAACGAGCAGGTGGAAAACGCCGCCGAGATCGCGCTGGAGCATCACCTCGGCATGACCTGCGACCCGGTCGGCGGGCTGGTGCAGGTGCCGTGCATCGAGCGCAACGGGCTGGGCGCGATCAAGGCGGTGTCGGCGGCGAGCCTTGCGCTGCGCGGCGACGGCACGCATTTCATGCCGCTCGACAATTGCATCGAGGCGATGCGCCAGACCGGCATCGACATGTCGACGAAATACAAGGAAACCAGCCTTGGCGGGCTGGCGGTGAACCTGCCGGAGTGCTGAGGGGCGTCAGGCTCCGGGCCTCCGCGGGAGGCGACATGGCCGCACCCTGACCTGAAGAGGTGTCGATCAGTGGGCGGGCCTCGGCCGGCACGCGTCGGGCGGCGCGCCGTGGCGCGCAGCCTGCCGCCCAAGAGGCTGCTACAGCGCGTCTGCCGTGCGCTGCATCCAGTCGCGGTGCCGCCGCTCGTCCGCAAGCGCCTTTTCGAAGAACGCGCGGGACTTCGGCACGGCGTCCGGGTGCGTTGCGGCGCGTTCGTACGCTGTGACGGTGTCGTCTTCGTTGGTCTTCATCGCCTTCAGGATGGCGCCGTCGCCCATCACGCTCGCCATGGAGACCTTTCCGGTCGTCAGCATCTGCTTCATGCCGCCCTCGGTCGGTGCGGCGAACCCGGCCTCCGACGCCATGGTGCGAAGAACGTCGAGGTGGTGCAGGTGATCGTTGCGGAAAAGCCCGATCTGGTGGCTCAGCGCGGTGTCCGCCAGCCGCTCCTCCGCGCTTTCGTAGGCGGCGATCGCGTCATGTTCGAGGTAGATCAGCTTCGTCACCAGCTCCTGAAAGCTGTTCTCGTTTCCGACGGTGGTGGCCATTGTGCTCTCCTGCTTTTCAACGGGGCGGCGCGCGCGGCGTCCGCCCCCGGACAGGGACCAGAACCGCGTCGCGTGCCGGATGTTCCGAGCTGCGCGGGCATCAGGGGAACCCGCGGGCGGCGTTGCCGGACCTAGTCGTCCTTTTCCTTGAGTTTCTGCGGGTTCTGATCGTCGAACGCGTCGGGCGTGTGGGGCGATCCTTCGTGATCGGCCTGATCGTTCTGTCGTTTCGGTGTTGGCGGGCGCTTTTCGCGCGCCGGACCCGGCTTGTTGGGCATTTTCAGATCCTCTCAACCTGTTTGTCGCAAGGCCGGCCCGCCGTGCCCTGCGTCACGCCCTGCGTCGGCGCATGCGGTCAGAACCGAAGTGCCCCGATCTTGTTCCGTGGCGAGACCAACGAGGGCGGTTCACCTGTCGCGTGGCTGGATGCAAACCGATGGACAGCGGCTGGTGGTAAGCGATCACATCAAGACGGCCCGCGCCTGGCGCGGGCCGTTCTTTTCTTCAACTGATTTCCGAGGCGGCCAAGCGTTCGCACAGCAAGCCCCGCTTTCCAGACACCCGGCATGACCGTCGTGCCCGCGCCGTCGGGCGGAGGGCCAACCCTTTCGCAAGGGCTGGCCCTGGTGCTCAATCCTCGGACGGCACAAGCCGGAGCAGCGGTACGTCCTCTCCGTCGGTCAGAAGATAGACGTAGCCATCGTCGGGTCCGACCGCCACGTCGCGGATGCGGTGGCCCTCGCCTTCCAGCACGCGCTCGGGCTCCGACACATCGTCGCCGTCGACGGGGAACACGCCCAGGTACTCGTGGTACAGGTTCCCGATCAGCAAGTGGCCCTGCCAATCGGCGAAGGCGTCGCCTTCGTAGAAGGTCATCCCCGACGGCGGGAAATTGTCGTCGCGGCCCGCGTCCCAATGATAGACGGGCGCGACGAAGCCGTCGCCTGCGCGGTGGGGCGGCGCGAAGCGTGCGCCGGTCTGGTAGTCGACGCCGTAGGCGGCCAGCGGCCAGCCGTAGTTCTCGCCGCGCTCGACGATGTTGATCTCGTCGCCGCCGGCCTCGCCATGTTCCGCCAGCCAGATCTCGCCGGTGTCGGGGTGCACGGTCATCGCCTGGATGTTCCGGTGCCCGTAGGACCAGATCGCCGGGGCTGCGCCATCGACATCCACGAACGGGTTGTCATCGGGAACCTCGCCGTCGAGCGTCAGGCGGACGACGCTGCCGTTCTCGCTCGAACGATCCTGCGCGATGTGGTCGGGACCGAAATCCTTGAACTCCCGATCGCCGGTGCCGAAGAAGACGTGACCGTCGCGAAACACGATCCGCGAGCCGTAGTGCGCGTCGCTGTCGAAGCCGGGGCTGACCTGGAACAGCGTCTCGATGTCGTCGACCCGGCCCTCGTCCACGTTCAGCGTACCGCGACCCAGGTGCGTGGTGGTGCCGCCCTCGACCTCGCCGGACCAGGTGAAGTAGATGGTGTTGCTGTCCTCGAAATCGGGCGCAAGCGCCACGTCGAGCAAACCGCCCTGGTTGGCCGTATCGACCTCGGGGGCACCCTCCAGCTCCGTGACCTCCTCGCTCTCAGCCTCCCAGATCATGAAGCTGCCGCCGCGGCTGGTCATCAGGATGTCGTCGCCGTTCGGCAGGAAGGTCAGCGCCCAGGGGCGATCCAGGCCTTCGGCCAGCGTCTCGACCTCAAAGTCTTGCGCGACTGCCGGCGCCGCCGCCGTGAGGGCGGTCGCCGTGGCCAATGTTGTCAGCGTTCTCATGGTGTTGCCTCCTTGACAGGTTCTGAGGAACTATCCGGGTCAACACGTCGCGGGAGGTGGTGTTCCATAACAGACGCGCGATGGACCGTGCGCGCCATCGTGGCGAGGGATGTTCGGTCGCTGGCGTGAAGTCCGGCGGGGCCGGTGGGCCCAGCGGCTCATTCTACCGGGGGCGCACCGTGTCGCCGGGCAGGAACAGCGGGTCGAGACGGGTGATCTCGTCGCTCAGCGCGTTCGCGGCGACCAGTTCGGCGGCACGGCGGCCGATGGCGTGCCGCTGGCTGTCCATCGTCGCGATGCGCATCGGCAGCCCGTTCAGCACCTCGAAGGAGTTGAAGCCGGCCAGCCCGATCCGCTCGGGGATCGAGAGACCCTTGTCGAGGCAGTAGAGCAGCCCGCCCGCGGCGTTGATGTCGCTGTTGTAGTAGAGGAAATCGAGGTCTGGGGTGCGCGTCAGGATCTCGGCCGTCATGCCGCGCCCGGTGCCGAAGCCCGAGGCGCCGGCGTAGAGGCAGGCGTCGGAGAGCCTCAGCCCGGCCTCGGCCAGCCCGTCCTCGAACCCCTGGCGGCGCTTTTGCGCGCGGTGGTCGGCGATCGAGGAAGAGCCGCAATAGCCGATGCGCCGGTAGCCGCGGGCCGCGATCTCCCGCGCCATCTGGCGCCCGGCCTCGCGGTGGCTGATGCCGATGCAGGCCGCGACCGGGTCGCCGTCGACGTCCATCACCTCGACCACCGGGATACCGGCGTTGGCCATCATCGCGCGCGCCGCCTCGCTGTGTTCCAGCCCCGCCACGATCAGCCCGGAGGGGCGCCAGCTCAGCATTTCGTAGATCACCTTTTCCTCGAGCGCCGCGTCATAGCGCGAGGTGCCGATCACCGGCTGCAACGAGGTTTCATCCAGCACCTCGCCGATGCCCGCCAGCACGTCGGGAAACACCATGTTCGACAGCGAAGGGATGACCACGCCCACCAGGTTGACCCGGTTCGAGGCCAGCGCGCCGGCGATCTTGTTGGGAACATATCCAAGCTTTCGCGCGGCGGCGAAGACCCGCTCCCGCGTCTGGGCCGAGACGTCGCCACGGCTGCGCAACACCCGGCTGACGGTCATTTCCGACACCCCCGCGGCCTCGGCCACGTCGCGGAGCGTCATCTGCGGTGTTCCGTCGAAAGGATTGCGTCCGCGCAAGAATTCGGCCTTTCAGGCTCTGCCTCGACGATGTTGATAAGTTGCCGTGACCGTCGCCGCAAGCGGCGCGCGAATTGCGGCTTGCCCGACCGGCACGAATGACCGAAAAACGGGCCCGTGGCCCCGTGGCTCAACTGGATAGAGCAGCCCCCTCCTAAGGGGCAGGTTGCAGGTTCGAATCCTGCCGGGGTCACCAGAACCACCTGACTGCCATCCAGGCATATGCGCGCGCAGACTCACGATTTCTCGCGCGCTTCCCTGTTGCGAGGGTTCCGGTCGTCGGCCCTGAAGATCACGGAACGAGTGTGATCTGGACGGATCTCGCCGAGGGCGCGTCAGCTCGCTCCGAGGTCAAGCGAGGGGGTTGGCGCGGCACCGATCTGCGCCGACAGTCCAAGCAGTTTGCCAAGCGCCATTCCATCGCCTGCCCGGGTCTTGTTCCAATAGCCTGCCCCTTGCTTGTAGGGCATCTGCACATGCGGCCGGACATGGACCCTCAACGCCCCTTGTGGCCGCAGGGAGACGTCTTTCCCGCCGGCCTCCAGGTGTGCGGCTACAGCCCGCGTCAGCAACCCTGGCCCGGTCTTGAGCCACACGCTGTCATTGTCGCGCCGCAGCAGCGCCTCTCGCGTCAGGTGCACGGCCCGCCCAAGCGCGGGATGCCCCGGCGGGGCGCAGATCACGTTGTTGCACAGCGCGCCGTAGTTTTCGAAGAACACCACCAGCCCCGGCCCCTCGGCAACGATCCCGTCCGGGTGTCCTACCAGCAAGTCATCGGCATCTGCATAGATGCCCCCTCCGTGAAACAGAAGGCAGAGGCGCAGGAAGTCTGCCTCCTCCGCGACATGTCGTGCCATTGCGAAGGCGCGGGCGTGATCAAGTCCCAGTGTCTCGGTCAGCCAGCGCCGCGCCCCTGCGTGGTCGAAGAGAAGATGCTCCCAGCCGGGCAGGCTCTGCCAGCTGCGCATCACGGCCCGGATCTCGGATGGCGGATCGGGATCATTCCAGTACTGGACGATCCGCCGCGGCACGCTTGGCCCGGGTGCTTCCGCGGCAGTGGCTTCCGCGTGCCGGCGCAAGGTTTCGCACGCGGCGTGGTAGTTCGTCTCGATGAGGTCGAGCCGGTCCTCCGGCGTTTGTGCCGCAGCCTGTGCGCGGTGGTACATGCGAAGTTCCGTCAAAAGGGCGCCGGCGTGGCTGGTGCCGAAATGCGCGGCGCGGGATCTGCTGAGTGTTGGGCTGCGGCGGGCGATGGCCTCGACCGCTTCGGCCTCCTGCAGTCGCCCGAGGGCGATAAGGAGGCGGAGCTGAGGGTCCGATCCGGCCTGTCGCTGACCGGTCTGCAATTGGCGTTCCATGACGGCAAGGGCGGCGTCATTTGCCTGGGTTTCCAACAGGACATTCAGCAGCAAGCTGTCCATCTCGGCCTGTTCCATCCCGTCTTTCCGGGTCTCCAGCCAAGCCAGCGCCGCGGTATGCTGCCCGTTGAACATGAAGGCCGATGCAAGCTGGGACCGGATGCCGGGGGCGTTGGGCCAGCGGCGGTAGCAAAAGCCGAGATATCGCAGCGCGAGTCGCGTTCGCCCGGCTGCCAGCAAGAACCGCCCAAGGAGCTGTGCGTCCCGGGCAGAACGGCGTGGCTGCGGTGTCGCAAGCAGGGTTGCCAGGGCGCCCGACGGCCCCCGTTGGAGCAATGCGGCCTCGACCATGAAATGCAGGCGATCCACCGGATGGATGCGGGCCACCATATCGCGCTCGATGGCATGGATGAGCTCAGGCTCCTCCGTTGCTCGGACGAGTCTGAGGACGGTCAGCGCAAGATGAAGTCTGACAGTCTTCAGCGCGCGCACCCGCAGGAGGAGATGGGCAAGAACGTCATGCAGGCTCAACCGGTCGGCCAGCCGGATGAAGAGCGCAAGGTCATTCTCGGGGATGGCATCCGCGAGTGGTGTCAGCGTCCCGAGACTTTCAGCGGCGCGCTGCGTCTCACCCGCCTTCACCAAGAGTTCGGCAACGCGCAACGTCCGCGCAGGATCGGGACTGGGCGGCGCGACTGCCGTGTCGATGGCTTGATTGCCGAGCCCCGCCTCCAGCATGCCGATCATTGCCTGGCTGCTGCCCGTCGCCTCTGCAATGGCGATCAGTCCCTGAAGGGCCGCCGGGGACGCCGGCATGATGGCAAGGACATGGCGGTACAGATCTTCGGCCGTTTGAAGGTCGCCAAGCTGCCTGCATGTCACGGCAAGATCGGTGGCGATCCCGACATGCTCGGGGGTTTCAGTGTGCAAAACCTCCAGAATTGCGCGTGCATCGCGATGCCGCCCGGCCGAGCGCAGGCACGTCGCATGGCGGTGACGCAGCAGGCGACTTTCTGGTCGCGCCGCCGTTGCGGCCGTGGATCGACCAAGCGCCGCGTCGATTTCACCCTTGGCGAGGTCGATGCTGATCAGGCCCCCCTGGCCACCTTCGTTGTCGGGGGCCGTGGCGAGTATGCTGCGATAGAGAGCCTCGGCGCGCGCCACATCGCCAAGGTGGCGGCAGACCGCGGCGAGTTCGAGGGTGACGGCAAGGTTGTCGGGCTGTTCCGCGTGCAACGTCTCGAGAACTGCGTTGGCCGCTTCATGTTGGCCTGATCGTTGCAGGGCGGTCGCGTGCCGCTGTCGCAAACGGCGGCTCCCGGGCTGGGCCGCCACGGCATCCGTTGATCGTGCAAGGGCCAAGCCGATCTCGCCGCGGGCGAGAGCCACCTCGATGAGGCCGGCCAGTGCGGCCTCGTTTTCCGGGGCCGCGTTGAGGATGCCGGTGTACAGATCCTCCGCGCGCGACAGGTCGCCCAGATACCGAGACACCGCTGCAAGCTCAAACGCCACAGCAAGGTGATCGGGCTGTTCGGCATGCAGCACTTCAAGAAGGGATTGCGCGTCGCCTTCCCGGCCCGAGCGGCGCAGCGC
>Ga0008835_100626_pt1 | contig 28975 bp, 27 predicted proteins | sample HotLakConsoUCCRE_FD_62215 | JGI IMG/M metagenome (GOLD analysis project Ga0008835, IMG submission 62215) | Hypersaline microbial mat communities from Hot Lake, Washington, USA - Hot Lake Consortium UCC-RE (Hybrid Assembly) ... | reverse complement strand
TTTTTTTTTTTTTTTTATACATTTTTTTGGTTGGTTTCTTCCTTTTACCGATAAATGGGGGCAGGTTTCATTCGGTTTTATTGGAATGATTTTCTATGCTTAAAAAGTAATAATGGCGTGTTCAATAATATAATATCACCTCCCATCTTCAAGTCCCTAAATTATAATCCACCACATTAAAAATCCATTTTTACTTTGACTTTGTGTGAGTAAATACTAACTTTAACTAAATAAATATATTTTAAAGATGGTAAATACCAACACAAATTGGATTCAGATGTCTGATACTGCCATTATAAAGCAAATTGGGAGTTTTATAAAGCAAAAGAGGGTTGATCAAAACCTAACGCAAGCTCAATTGGCAAAAAAAGCAGGACTTAATCGATGGACCATTAGTCAAATCGAAAATGGGGAATCCATCAATTTATCAAGCTTGATTCAAATTTTAAGGGCTTTAGATTCACTTTACGTATTAAGTGAGTTTGAATATAAGGAAGTCATAAGCCCTTTGGAATACGCTAAACTAAAAAGAAAACAAAAAGAGCGTGTGCGAAATAGAACTAGTCAAACGCCAAAAAAGGATGAATTAGGATGGTAGATGTTGCGGAAGTAAGAATCTGGGGTGAATTGGCTGGTGCTGTCCGTTGGGACGATGAGCAAAAGTTGGCTTATTTTCAATATGACCCAAAGTTTATTGAAAAAGGATGGGATTTAGCTCCTATCAAAATGCCGATTTCCGGAGGTTCCAGAATTTATAGTTTTCCTGAATTACGAAAGGGTAGAGGGGAAACAGAAAATACCTTCAAAGGATTACCTGGTATGCTAGCAGATGCATTGCCGGATAAATATGGTAATCAATTGATCAATATTTGGTTGGCACAGAATGGTCGGCCGGAAAACAGTATGAATCCAGTTGAAAAACTATGCTTCATTGGCAAGAGAGGGATAGGGGCACTTGAATTTGAACCAGCCAGTATTCAAAGTGGTACAAAAAGTTTTTCATTGGAGCTTAACAGCTTAGTAGAGGTCGCTAAGAAAATGTTGAGTCAGAGAGAAAAATTTGTCACCAAGCTGAATAAAGAAGATGAAAAGAGCATTCAGGAAATTTTGAAGATTGGGACTTCGGCTGCCGGTGCCAGACCTAAAGCGGTCATTGCCTTTAACCCAAAAACAAAAGAAGTGCGCTCCGGACAAGGTCATGTTGCGAAAGGTTTTGAACATTGGCTGATAAAGCTAGATGGCGTAAGTGGTGAGCAATTTGGAGATACTTCCGGTTGGGGCAGAGTGGAATATGCCTATTATCTCATGGCAAAAGATTGTGGTATTGAAATATCTGAATCTATCTTATTAGAAGAGCATGGTAGAGCTCATTTTATGACCAAAAGATTTGATAGAGAAGGCAACACCAAGCACCATATTCAATCACTTTGTGGCTTGCAGTATTATGATTTCAATGATATGGACGCTTACAGTTACGAACAGCTATTCCAAAGCATGCGGTTACTAAAGTTAAGTTACCCTGAAGCCGAAGAGATGTTTCGCAGAATGGTTTTTAATGTCTTGGCTACTAATTATGATGATCATACCAAGAATTTCTCCTTTATGCTAAAAAAGGATGAAAACTGGCAGTTAGCGCCTGCTTATGATTTGTGCTTTCCTTTCGCTCCCGATAATCATTGGGTGAGTAGACAAACACTAAGTGTCAATGGCAAAAGATTGAATATTGGAAAAGAAGATCTGATGACCATTGCGAAAGATAATAATATAAAAAGAGGGGAGAAAATCATCGAAAATATCAATGAGATCGTAAAATCCTGGATTCAATACGCTGAGCAAGCAAAAGTAGATAGTAAATTAGCTAACAAGATTAAAGAGAATCTGAATACACTTTAGGAGCTTTTATACTTCAAAACATAAAAAGTCATTGATAAAAAATAGCGAACCCCCTTTCGCTTTTTTAATCTTACTAATAATCTTATTATCAATGCTTTGAGATATTTTAAACCATATTTTATGTCGCAAAAACAGTAAATATTTGCGACAAAAAGATCTTTTTTCGTACTAAACTATTTAGCCCACAATCTCAATCCTACTATAACCCTGCCCATTCCTGCTTAATTTAATTTGTGTGCTGATCCGTTCTTTTAAGGAATCCACATGACTGATGATGCCTATGGTTTTGGAAGATTCTGCCTGAAGTTTTTCAAGGGTATCCAGCGTTTGATCCAAGGTTTCAGGATCTAGAGTTCCAAAGCCTTCATCAATAAAAAGGCTGTTGATATTGACATTTCTTGAAGCCAAATCCGAAAGGGCCAATGCCATAGAAAGACTTAAAATAAAGGTTTCGCCACCGGAAAGTGTTTTTACAGATCTTCTTTGTCCGCCCATATGTGAATCAATGGCCACTAAGCTATCATCTTCATTTCTTAAATCAGGTTTATCCAATAAATAGCGATCGCTCAAATCATTTAAGCGCTTATTGGCCAGTTTTAGTAATTGGCTCAAGCTCAAATCTTGTGCGAAATCATTGAATTTTTTACCTGTTGCATCTCCAATTAATTCATTAAGCAATTTCCATCTTAAATTCCTTTTCTCTGTTTCGGCTATGGATTGCTTTAAATCTTCCAATTGTTTTAAATAGGCTTCCTGTGTTTTGATTTGTGATCTTAACTCATCCAAAACATTTTGTAGGGCTACTTTTTGCTCATTTTGATCTTCCAATTGGGCTCGAATATCTTCCAGCGGTTCTTTTGGCTCCTTATTTTTGAGTTCAGTCAGTTGCTTGTTCAATAATTGCATCTGCTCTAATCCGGCATCCAGTTGTTTTTGAAATTGCTCTCTTTGGTTTCTTAATTCTAGGTATTGAGTATCACCTAGCAAAGAAGATTGAGCCTGAGCTATGTCTTGAAAACCCAATGGATTTAAAGATTTTAGTAAGTCAGCTTCAAGTCTTTCGATTTCGGCCGATAGATTTTCAAGCTTCTTCTTTAATTCCTCAATTGATTTCTGCAGATATTTTTTGTCAAGCTGATTTTCTTTCCATTTATCTAATAATTTCCTGCTTTCCTTATGAATATCATCTCCACTGTATAATGCTTTCAACTGCTGATCCAATTCCTTTCCTTCCAAGATGATTTGATTAAGCGTGATGTGCAAAGGAATGGCTAAAGTGATGGATTCAGTGTGTTGACGCAGCTGCTGTATACTGTCAATATTCTCTAATTGACTTTCAGTCGTTTTCTGTAGATTCTCCCAGTTGATTTCTTTGCCATCAAGTTTTAGGATTTGAGCATACTCCTGAAAACTTTTTTCCTTCTCACTTAAGTTATTGGAATAAAGCTGTTTTGATGCTGCAATTTCTTGGAGATTCTCTTCTAGTGTTTTTAAACGGCTTGTATGACTGGCTCTTTTTTCTTTTTGTTGGTCTAAAGTAAGCTGTTGCTGATTGATTTGGATACTTAATTCATCCACAGCCTGTTCCGTTTCTCCGGCATAAGGATGTTCAGTAGCACCACATAATGGGCAAGGCTGATGAGGGACTAATTGATCACGCAATTCATTGAGTTCCGCTTTGAGTTGCCTGTTTTCTTTTTCAGTGGTGAGTCGGCCCAGTTTTTCAATAGCTATTTCAATTTCTTTTTCAATAGCTGAAAGTAAAGTTGGTATCTCCTCTTTTTCTTGCTTAAGTTTTTGATCCTTTTTGTCCAGTACTTCAATCTCGGCTTTTAATTCATGAATTTGATTAAAGGCTTGTTTAGCATGAATGATGGAATTAATTCTTTCTTGTAAATCTTTTCGAGCGTCTGGTAAATGATTAATATCAATGCCTTTCATTTTGGATTCCAGCTCTTTTAATTCCTTTTTTTTATGGAGGCTGAGTTCCTTCAAATTCTCTAAGCTTACTTCTGCATCATTAGGATTTACTTGAAATGAAACCTCTTTTAATTCCCTTTTTACTTGGTTGTGGGTATTCAAATATTCTTGTTGCTTTTCTACTTTCCTGCTTTGTAGTTCTGATACTTTCTCAACAAATACGTTAACTAGTTTCTCAAAACTAGTGGCCATAACTTCCTGATCACAAAATGCCTTTGCCTTAGTGATGAGAATCCCTTCTTTTTCAATATTTTCTTCAATCTTGATTTTAACTGCTTTTAGTTCATTTTGGGTTTCCACAAGCCTTTCCTGTTTTGCCTTTAATTGGCGCAAGGAATTAGCAAAAGGCTGCAATTTTTCATGTTTTTGAATAGCAGCTCCAAATTGCTGTTGAAAATCGGCTAAATCTGTTTTGCTCTTGTCTGTTCTTTCTTTTAGTTGATTAATTTCTTTTTCATTGGCAAGAATGCTTTCTTTTAGACTGACTTGATTTTCTAGTTTTTTAATCAATTCATCAAGCACTTTGCTTTCTTGAGCCTTTTCAGCTAATTGCTTTTGACTATGGGTATATTCTTCTTCCTCCAAAAGATTATTTCGGATAGCTGAAATCTCGTTTTGCTTCTCTTTAATAACATTATTAACGGATTTGAATTTTTCATAAGCAGCTACTCCCAATGCTCTATAAATACCAGTACCTGTTATCTTTTCCAATAGCTCAGATCTTTCGTCTTTTTTGGCTTTTAGGAATTGTGCAAATTCACCCTGAGCCAAAACAACTGATTTTATAAATTGGGCGTAGTTCAGCCCAATCAGTTCCTCATTTTTAGCCGGAACCTCAGATTTCTTTAAATCCAGAATATTGCCGCTATTATATTCGGAAAGCTCCATTCCATAATCATTCAAATTATGATTGCGATTATAGTGGATATGCCATTTGGACGTAAACCTGCCTTCCTTGCATTCATAGCTGATTTCTGCACTGGCTTCGGTTTGATTTTTGGTAATGACAGCCCCTGTTTTAATCAATTCATTTTTACTGATGCCGCCTAATCTTGGAATTTGATTGAATAAAGCGAGCGAGATCACATCCAGTATGGTGCTTTTTCCACTTCCGGTAGGGCCGGTTATGGCAAATAGACTACCGCTGGCAAATGGATTTTTGGTAAAATCTATGGTATGTTCTTCTTTTAAGGAATTAATATTCTTGAATTTTATCTTTAATATTTTCATGAAGCTTAATCTTCGGTTCTATTTAAATTTTCCAGTAACTCTTGAAAGGCATCTAATACTGCTTCTTTGCTGTCATCATCATAATCCTGAGTTTCCATTATTTTACTGAAAATGTCTTTGGGTTTTAGATCTTCCAATTGAGATTGCGGATCAAAAATTTCAGCCGTTCCTTGCAGCTTGTGCTTAAATTCGGTTTTATGCTTGACGATTTCATAGCCTTCTGTTTTAAATTCGTTGATAAGTGCTTCAAAATCAACAATCTTCTGAGCATTATAATCATCTTCTTTTAAGATTAATTCGATTAAAGAATCAAGCCCTTTATGCGGTGCTAAGTCCTCCAACTTTTGTTTTAAGTTGGATAAGTCTCCTTTGATAATCATTAGTTTTCTGAAAACAGGAACTTCCAAACTGTCTATTTTGAAATCTAGTGTATCGACTAGTAATACTCTCTTTTGGTCATCAAATTCACTAAAAGATAAAGGGATAGGAGAGCCGCTATAAAAAGTGGGGACTTTAGCCCGGACTTGCTGAGGTTTATGAATGTGACCCAAGGCAATGTAGGAGAAATAATCACCAAACTGATTGGCATTAAAAGCTGCCAAATTTCCTATTTGTATTTCTCGTTCGCTTTCAGAAGTTTCCATTCCTGCAGCAAATAGATGTCCCATAGCAATTGCAGGAATATTAGGATGTTTTTCCAGACATAGAGTAGCTGCTTTTTCGAATTGTTCTTTAATTCCTGAAAGTACTTCTTGCTTGCGGTCTTCGGAGTTCTCATCTTCAGAAGCCTTTCGTAAATCTGCATCCCTTAAATAGGGTAGGGCTGCTATAGCCACCTCTGTTTCACCATCAGTATTTTGGATAGGAATAATAGCATCTTCCAATTTTTCAGGAAGTCCGCCTATTATATTGATATCCAGTAGTTTTACTAATTCAGACGGGGCATTGAGCATATTGGGCGAATCGTGATTTCCGCCTGTAAGAACAATTTTAACATTGAGTTTTTGCAGCTTTACCAAAGCTTGAAAATATTGTTTTCTAGCTTCTGATGATGGATTGGCCAAATCAAAAATATCCCCTGAAACTAAAAGTAACTCAACTTTCTGCTCTTTAATGGTATCATAAAGCCAATTAATAAAAAGATTAAAATCTTCTCTTAATTCATGTTTATGTAATTTTTTCCCAATATGCCAATCTGCTGTGTGCAATAACTTCATGCTGTAGTATTTTTTGGAAATTTACGAACTGTGTATGACAAAAGGTGTCGAAGAGAAAATTTCCTTGGAAGATTTTACCAAAGGTAGGTTTTGTTTTTATTAAGGAGTAATCTGATTTTATATGAAATCTAACAATTAATTTCACAAATATTTATTATTTGGTTCTGAATATCAAATAGATACAAATTTCTCTCGTGTAATTGCCTAATAGCCTCTATTTAAGACTTTAATTTTCCTTAGTTTATAATATTCTATTGATTATAAATTTTAATCTATTCCTTTTATGTGCGCAGCGAAATAATTTTATCGAATTTAAAGGCTCAAAAGTAATATTTGATAACGTTCTTTATTTCAAAAATCTCGGCATAAAAGGATTAGTCTTCCTATACTTAAATCCCTGAATTAGAGATAAAACCATAATTAATACTGCACATAAAATTGCGGTATAAGCAATAGAATTAATTGCCTCCCAGTGTCGAACTGCAATGGCTGCTAATGCCCAAACAGCTACTAAGTTAAACTCTCGCATATAGCGAGTGTAAAGAAAATAGAGGAAGAGGACTGTGGTAATTAATATCATAATGATAGTCCAAACCTCTTCTGAAAAGAACAGATTGAAGTTTTCTGTTTTCAAATATGCTGCAATATTGGTGACGGTCGCTACCGTAATCCATCCGCTGTATAAGCAAATTGGCCACCAAACAAAGCCTATGATATTAGCTGGAGCATTCCATTTCTCCATTTTCAATCGAACAACCGCTATCATTAAGGCCGCTAGAATTATCAGCATAAAATAAACTGAAATTAGAATTTGCTCATTAAGCCAAAACCAAAGCCAAAAACCAGAAGCAATATTGGCAATTGTCAGCCAAATGCCTTGTTGTGCTAAAGTTTCTTGATGTTTATTTTTAAAAGCTTGAATTAAATACCAAATGGCATTAATGAATAATCCCAAATAAATAATGCCCCAAATTGAGAATGCATAGCCGGCAGGAGTGAAGAGGCTATTAATTTCATCACTCAATTGGCCCATTTTATTGCCATTGATAGTGCCTGAGCTTACATAATAATTCCAATAGACAATACCTATTACAGAGAGAAGGTTGATGATTCCGATAAGTTTTTTCATGGCTTGTGTTTTAGTTTAAAAAACTCTAATAGTTTTATTAAGTTACATTAATAAATTAGTACAATTTCCCCTAAGTATTCATTTTTTAATTATTGTTCATAAATAAAATACTTGTGTTTGCATATAATTTATTTCATATTAAATTGATGTTTACAACTATTTTGATTTTCATATTCTCTATTTTTGTTAAAATATTTGTTTCTTAGTGAATGATTATAAAAATGTCATCTTGTTTCAATAAAAGTAAACTTTCTTTTAGAATTTTATTGCTCTTCTTTCTTGTAGGTAGTGGTTTTCATTCTATTGCTCAAAAGATCGATCTTCTTGAAGATTCCCTGAAGTCTTATAGTTTAACCGATGAGCAAAAAATAGATATTCATAATACGTTAGCAAGGGAATATTCTTTTGTAGATGCAGTTAAAGCTATTAATAATGCCGAAATGGCGCTCAAACTATCGCAAGATTTAAGCGATCCTATCGGAATGGCGAATGCATACAGAATAATCGGAAGTGTTTTTACTCAAAATGAAAATTATTATCAGAGTTTAGAGCTTTTTTTGGCTTCACTAGATATTTTTAAGAGAAGAAATGATTCTTTAGGTATTGCAAACGTATATACTTCTTTAGGTCATTACTACACAAGATTACAAAAAGGTGAAAAAGCTTTTTCTTATTATAAAGATGCTTTAGAAATATTTCGAAATATAAATAATGAAGAAAGAATTGGAGTTGCGGCACACAATTTAAGCGAAAGCTATCTGTTCGTTCAAGATTATCAAAAAAGTAAGGAATTGGCACTGGAGTCCATTGCAATCAATAAAAAAAGTAAGAATTTATCTGTTTTATCTGCAACCTATAATGTGATGGGTCAGCTTGAATTGGAGAATGGTTCTAAAGATGCTGCTATTAATTATTTTAAAGAGGTACTTGAAATTTCTGATCTGTTAGGAGATAACTCTCAGAAAGTGGCCACTGTGAATGCCTTGATTAGTCTATCCAAGATTTATTTAGATCAGCAAGATTTTAAGCTAATGCTTCTTTATTTAGATAAAGCCATGGATTTTAGTAAGAGTAGTTTACTGTCTGATAAGCTTACTGAAATTTATATTTTAATGATAGATTACTACAATAGTGCTAATCAGCCTGATTCAGTAAGCTATTATTTAACGGAATACCAGTTTTTGAGGGACGAGCGCAAGGCACAACTTAATAAGGATAGGTATCAGCTTATTAATTCTGCTGAGTCATCCTTCTATCTAAAAAAGGAGAATAAAGCATTGGAAGAGTTTAGTTCTGTGCAAGACAGTAAAATACAATTGGCTTATTTGATTATCGGTTTTATTTCAGTTCTAATCATCATACTAGTTTGGTCCTTATTATCTAATATTAAAAAGAATAAACTTTTAGCTAATCAGCAAAAAACAATTGAAAGTCAAAAGAAACATTTGGAAGCGCTCAATTTCACAAAAGATAAGTTTTTTAGCATAGTAGCGCATGATATGAAGAGTCCTCTTAATTCAATGAAATCATTTTCTGATTTAATGCTTAACCATCTTGAAGATCTAACGCGTGAGGATATGATACAAATGAATTTGAAAATTAATAATTCATTGAATAATACGCTTAAAATGGCTGACAACCTTTTAAATTGGGCTAGAATTCAAATGCAGGATATCAATATTCAACGATCTAAAATTAATGTAGAGGAAGTCTTACAACCGATAATTGCTCTTTATCAAGATATAGCCACGAAAAAGGAAATTCAGTTTTCTTCCAACTTCAAGGACAAATTACTCATATATGCTGATCCTGATCAATTGACATTTATTGTGAGAAATCTAATCAGCAATGCAATAAAGTTCACGAGAAAAAAAGGTAGTGTTGCCCTAAATTCCTATTCTGATGAAAATAAAGTGATTATTAGAATTGAAGATGATGGAGTAGGAATGCCAAAGAAAATTAAAGAAAACGTATTTAATTTAGAGAATAAATATAGTATGAAAGGTACAGAAGGAGAGGCCGGCACTGGCTTAGGATTAATGCTTTGCCTCGAATTTCTTAAAATGAATGATGGTGAAATCGAAATTGAATCAGAAGAAGATGATGGAACAATTGTCACTCTTTCCTTTCAATTAGATTCATAGCTAATTTAGCATACAGTCCGATTATTTGAGCTAAGAATCTAACACCAAAGCTCCACATCTACTTTATTCCTATTTTAAATTCAATTTCGGTCCGACCTTCGGTACTGACCTATTCAGTATAACTTATCAACCTGAAAACATGTCAACCTACCAGCTTAATAAAGTACTCTAAACTTAATAGTATGATCAATGGCTCTCAATTCTTTAATCAAATCTTTGGAGTAGGCTTTATCAATATCCGTAATCACATACCCAATTTTTTCATTCGTTTTTAAGTACTGACCTGCAATATTGATTTCATGCTTGGCAAATAATTGATTGATTTTAGCAATGATGCCAGGTACGTTTTTGTGAATATGGATTAATCTGTGTGCATTTTGTAACCTAGGTAAAGTTAAGTTAGGGAAGTTTACACTATTTGTTGTAGTTCCAGTATTGATGTATTCCATTATTCGATTCGGAACGAAATTTCCAATATTTTCCTGAGCCTCTTCAGTACTTCCTCCAATATGCGGAGTTAGAATAGTATTTGGTAATCCTTTCAATTCAGATTCAAAAGGATCTTTATTGCTTTTTGGTTCCTCTGGAAAAACATCCACTGCACAGCCTTTAATATTCCCTGATTCTATATTAGATTTTAGAGCTGGTATATCCACCACATGACCACGACTTAGATTGATGAAAATCACTCCCTCTTTCATTAATTTAAACTCAGCTTCTCCGATTACATTTTGGTTTTCAGGTCGACCGTCCACATGTAAACTGATGATATCGGATGTCTGTAAAAGCTCTTTTAGGCTGTCCAATTTGGTGGCATTTCCTAAAGCCAATTTTTCCTCCAAATCATAATAGTAAACATCCATTCCAATACTTTCAGCTACTACCGAAAGCTGAGCTCCAATATTACCATAGCCTATGATTCCTAGTTTCTTGCCTCTAATTTCTTTACTTCCTGATGCTGATTTATCCCATTTACCTTCATGCATCAATACTGCTTTATCAAAAATATTACGAGTCAGCATTATTATTTCGCCTATCGCCAATTCCACTACTGAACGCGTATTGCTAAAAGGAGCATTAAATACTGCAACTCCTTTTTCTTGAGCTGCTTCCAAGTCGATTTGATTAGTGCCAATGCAAAAAGCTCCGATAGCCATTAATCTATCTGCGTTTTCCAGCACTTTTGCAGTAACCTGAGTTTTTGATCTGATTCCTAATATGGAAACCCCTTTGATTTTCTCAGCCAATTCTTCCTCATCCAATCCGGCAGGATATTCTTCGACTGTAAAACCTTCTTTTTCTAGAAGATTTACGCCAATTGGATGCACGTTTTCCAACAGTAAAACTTTGATTCTGTTTTTGGGATATGAAAATGCAGACATAATTTTGTTTTCAAATAGTACCTCTTCAAGCGAAGGTGCAATATGATCGGCCTTCTCCATTACCTTCTCTCGGCTCACATTTTCTGTAAAGGCATAAAATTTATTGGCTAAGCCAGCGGCTTTTATTTCATAATCATTATGTCCGTCACCAATCACATAAATATCGCCATCTAAATCCAATTTACGTATAACTTCGGCTTTACCTCCATCTTTTGACAATGGATTGTCTTCATTAAAACCTACTACCTTTCCTTCTTCATTGAACAGTAAGCCATTGGCATGAATATGATCTTCTTTAATGCCCAATTCAGTCACGATAGGAGTGATGTATTCTTTAAATCCATTAGAGATTACAAATATCGTGTTAGCATATTTTTCAAAGAAGTCTTTATTTCTCAAAAAGGAAGGGGAGACTTGCTTTTTTAACAATTCAATTAATGGTGGAAGATGAGATTCCTTCGCTTCTAATAGCAACAATCTTTCCTTTAAAGAATCACGAAATGAAATCTCACCATTCATTCCCAAGTCGGTTAATTCTTTTATTCTAGCTTCTGCAGCTGCTTTTTGGGGTAAGCCCTGAAGGGAAATTGAAGCCAATAAATCCATTGCTTCTACTCGGGTAAGCGTACTGTCAAAATCTATGATGAAATATTTGTCCATGATGAAGTATTGGTATTAAATTCTAATTATTGTTAAGCAGTTTCAGTTATCAATATTGAGGACTTTATGATGTTATTAATATGCGTAAATTAACCCATACTGATACTATTTTAACTTATGTTTTGTCTACTGTTTTTAAGCTCTAGCTTAAAATTTGTCAATTGTCTATTTTTTCCTTCCAGCCAGATTTTAAATGTAAATCTCTTTGTGGAAATGGTATTTCAATATTATGTTCTTTAAACTTCTTGAAAACGGCATAATATAACTGACTTTTTAATACGCCAGGTCTTTGAATAAAATCTGAAGTCCAAACATTTAATTTAAAATCAAGAGAGCTGTCCCCGTAGCCTTCGAACCATAAATCAGGAGCTGGACTTTCCAAAACGCCTGAATGTTCTTTCGCTGCTTCCAATACAATCTTTCGAACTCGCTCAGGGTCTTCATTGTAGGAAACTCCTATTGGAATTTTGAAGCGAACCCTTCTATCATTATGACTCCAATTGATCACCGCGCTATTGATAAATTCTGAATTGGGGACAATTATAGAAATATTATCATTAGTGATAACTGTGGTAGATCTCATAGAAATAGAATAAACATCTCCATTGATATCAGCTACTTCAATTCTGTCCCCCACTTTTATTGGACGCTCAAAAAGGATGATGATCCCTGAAATGAAATTATTGGTCACATTTTGTAAACCAAAACCAATACCAACACCTAAGGCTCCAGCTAATAAGCCAAGTGTACTTAGATCAAATCCAGCAGATTGAAAAATGGTAATAAAGCCAATGATAATAACGGAATATCTGAAAATGGTTCCAATTGAATCTGAAACCCCTGTGTCTTTGATGTATTTATTCAATACCCTCTTTACTAATAATTTACTTAGTCTTTTAGATAGAAATACTAATAGTATACTAGATATTATAAGAAATAAAAGTGTGAGCAATGTAAAATCACTGCCTTTGATATCAAATATCACTACATTAAGTAGTTCATTAAATTTGGCCCAAAATTCTTTAATTCCGTTTTCAAACGATTCCATAGATTGAATATAATGATTTATGGTAATAATAAGGAAGAATCCCCATAAGACAGAAATCTATAGCGATTATTTAAGGCTTCATGATATACTTTTTGCCAATCTTCTCCTATAAAAGCAGCAATCAATAAAATCAAAGTAGATTCGGGTTGATGAAAATTAGTAATTAATCCATTCACCACTTGGAATTCATAGCCCGGGAAAATAAAGATTTCAGTATCGCCATGTAAACTTTCCATATTTTGTGTTTCCATGTAATTCAATATAGCCTGAAAACTTTCTTTTCTACTTGGCAAGTTTTCAAATCCTCTTTCATAAGGGTATAGTTTCTTTATATGAAATTTACTAGCTTCCTTTTTAATCAATTGCACACCAAACCAATAGGCACTTTCCAAACTTCTAATGGAAGTAGTACCCACAGCAATGATTGGATTATCGCTTTGTGCTAAAAATTCAATAGTGGATTTCTCAATCTGGATTTGCTCACAATGCATATCATGATCTAATAAATTATCTGCCTTTATGGGTTGAAAGGTACCTGCTCCAACATGCAGAGTAAGTTCATGAATGGGGTGTGATTGTTGAACGTCTTTTAAAATTGCATCCGTAAAGTGTAAGCCAGCAGTGGGGGCAGCAACAGCCCCTTCGTTTTTAGAGTAAACGGTTTGATAACGTGGTTTATCCTCTTCCGTAGCAGAGCGATTGAGGTAGGGAGGTAGTGGAGTAGTTCCCATCAATTCGACTATTTCTACAAAGGGCACGGCTTCATTATCCCATTCAAATTGGATATGATTTTGCTCATAATCGGCATAAGTAGCCGTAACTTTAATTTTACCATAGTCTGACTCAAAAAATCTTTCTAGCTGGTCTTGGATTTTCCACCGTTTGCGATTTCCCACCATGCAATGCCAAACGCATTTGTTCTTTACTAACATCGCTTGAGCAACTTCAGGAGTTGGATGCAATGGGGAAAGCAAGAATATTTCAATTTTGGTCCCACTTTGTTTTTGAAAATGAATCCTGGCGGGAATTACTTTAGTGTTATTGAAAATCAGGCTGCTGTTTTGAGGCAAGTATGATTTTATATCATAAAAGTGTTGATGTTGAATATCTCCTTTTTGATAGACCATTAATTGAGAATGATCTCTTTTTTCTAAAGGAAATTTGGCAATTCTTTCCTCAGGAAGGTCGTATTGATATTTTTTTAAGTCGATTTGAGATGCTTTTTCTAATAAATTCATTTTCACCTTTGTATTTCAGCACAAAGATAGTGGGCATATTTTTCAAATTCAGTGAAAATGACAGAGAAAAGCTTTATAAATTAGCATAAATATTAATTCATTATGCAAATATCATCTGCTTCCATCCAACACCATACCCTTCAATTCAAATTTGATGCTGGTACTTCACGTGGTACTTTAAAGGAAAAAGACACCTGGTATTTGAAGCTGTTTTCAGAAAATAAACTAATTGGAATAGGAGAGGCCGGGCCTTTGAAAGGTTTGAGCATGGAGCCTTTGGATCAGATGGAAATAGAATTGGAAAAGGTTTGTGAGCAATTGATTGGCTTAGAAATCCCCAAATCTCTAGAAGAAGTATTTGGTTTAGCAAAGAAAATTTCACTTGAGGGATTTCCATCTATTCGATTTGCTGTTGAAACTGCTTTATTGGATGCTCTGAATGGAGGTACGAAAATGATCTTTGATACTCCATTTTTTAAGGGAGAAGAAAGAATTCCCATCAATGGATTAATATGGATGGGCACTGAGGAGTTTATGCAAAAGCAAATTCTGGACAAACTAGATGCAGGCTTTAATTGCATTAAAATGAAAATTGGAGCAATTGATTTTGAAACTGAATTAAAACTTTTGAAATCCATTCGGGCTAAATATAGCCAAAAAGAAATCACTTTAAGGGTGGATGCAAACGGGGCTTTTTCTCCTAATGAAGCCATGACTAAACTAACTCAATTGGCAGAAATGGATTTACATTCTATAGAACAGCCTATTGAAGCAGGACAGATTGAAGAAATGGCAAAACTTTGTGCTTCAACTCCATTGTCCATCGCTTTAGACGAGGAGTTGATTGGAGTAAATGCGTATGAGGATAAAGTAAATCTATTGAAGCAAATCCAACCCCAATACATTATCCTTAAGCCGAGTTTGATAGGCGGAATACAATCTACTTTGGAGTGGATTAAGATTGCTGAATCTATGAAGATAGCTTGGTGGATGACCAGTATGTTAGAATCTAATATCGGCTTAAATGCCATTTGCCAGTTAGCATCCTATTTAAAAGTCAAAATGCCTCAAGGATTAGGAACTGGGCAGTTGTATCATAATAACATAGCCTCACCTATCAGCATAGCTAATGGTGAGACTTTTTATGATGTTAAAAAGGAGTGGGAGGAATTGTGATTTCTTAATTTAATTCTATCAAAATGAAAAATTTTAACAATAACGATAAGCAATTAGTAAACAGGGCAAAAGCCTCAATTGAATCAATTAAAAAAGGTAAAACTAAAAGCATTCAAGATTTTAAAGCCGAGGTTGAAAATTGGAAGAGGAATTATCTAAAGAAAAATTAAGGCTTTCAAATTCCAACACTCAACTTCTTACTTCCAAATTTGATCTATCTCCTTAACTTCGTGACTATGTCCAACCTAAGGTATAGACACTGCTTGCTGGAAACACCCAACATCCATCACCCTTCTTCCAACTTCTGGCTTCAAACTTCAAACAATACTCCTTGTGTTTTCTCTTCTTTTGGGACTAGCGGATTTAATACCCCAAAGCCCTTTTAATAGCCATCACATAGCCTAAATGCACCGCTTCATGTATATTGTTAAACTGCAAAGCATCATTAAAACTATTTAAAGTGATACCAAAGCTGGTTTCATACTTTTGATAATCACCAAATCTCATTTCTCTGATGTCATAGCCCAATTGCTCATCAGCAATTCTGCCCAATTCGAAAATAGTCTCTAATTCAGTCTTAGGATTTTCAATCTCAGTCGGAAAGCTTCCTTTTTTATATCGTTTTATAAAATCAGTCGGAAGAGTGAAATCCAAACCAGACATTCCATAAAGCAAAACATTTTGAGTAACTACCGCATGCCCAATATTCCAAATAATATGATTATTAAAGCCTTCAGGGATTCTGACTAAATCAGCTTCATTAACTTTTTCTACTGCCTTTTCAAAATTATTTCTTATAACTTGATGATTGGTGATTACTTGCATATACTTTCAATTTTGTGACGAAAATACAGATAAAATCACGATATTTTAAGGCTTTTAAAAAAGATTATATAAATTGCTATTTGTTCTGCATGCATACTAAATTTAATTATGGCACATTCAACTTATCCAAACTTATTTGAACCTTTAGACTTAGGTTTTACGCAATTGAAAAACAGGGTTTTAATGGGCTCTATGCATACTGGGCTTGAAGAAGCAAAAGGTGGTTTTGAAAAGATGGCGGTTTTTTATGCTGAAAGAGCAAGAGGCGGAGCAGGTTTGATAGTAACTGGTGGAGTTTCTCCCAATTGGCAAGGTTGGTTAAAGCCTTTTTCCATTCAAATGACCAAAAAAAGTCATGCTAAAAAGCATAGGGTCATTACTGATGCAGTTCATCAAGCGGGTGGCAAAATCTGTATGCAAATTTTACATGCGGGCAGATATGGTTATCATCCTTTTAGTTTAGCACCTTCAGCTATAAAAGCTCCGATAAATCCTTTTAAGCCTTTCAAGATGTCTTCTAGAAGGATAAAATCCACTATAAAAGATTATGCAAAATCAGCGCAACTAGCTAAAGAAGCAGGTTATGATGGAGTAGAAATTATGGGTTCTGAAGGTTATTTGATTAATCAATTTATTGTAAAGCATACTAATAAGAGAACAGACGAATGGGGCGGAAGCTATGAAAACAGAATTAAATTTCCGATTGAGATTGCTAAAGCAGTAAGGGAAGCAGTTGGAAAAGAATTTATTATTATTTTCCGTTTATCCATGTTGGATTTAATTCCTAATGGAAGCACTTGGGAAGAAGTAGTGCAATTGGCCAAAGAATTAGAAAAAGCAGGAGTAAGCATCATTAATACAGGAATAGGATGGCATGAGGCGAGAGTTCCCACAATTGTGACGAGTGTACCAAGGGCAGCTTTCACATGGGTGACAGAAAGAATGAAAAAGGAAGTCAAAATTCCTTTAATTACAACCAACAGAATCAATATGCCACAAACGGCTGAAGAAATATTATCTTCTGGTCAGGCGGATATGGTTTCCATGGCACGCCCATTCTTAGCAGACCCTGAAATCATCAACAAATCAGAGCAGGGTAGGGAAGATGAAATCAATACTTGTATTGCTTGTAATCAAGCTTGTCTCGATCATGTTTTCAAAAATATAACCAGTAGCTGTTTGGTAAATCCAAGAGCTTGTCATGAAACTGAATTAGTAGCACAACCTTTACAAAAAGCAAAGAACATAGCAGTGGTAGGTGCTGGTCCAGCTGGTTTGGCTTTTAGCACAGAAGCGGCCAGAAGAGGACATCAAGTCACTTTATTTGATGCTGCCAAAGAAATTGGAGGTCAGTTTAATATGGCTAAGCAAATTCCAGGGAAAGAAGAGTTTTATGAAACGCTTAGATATTTTAAAAAGCAAATTGAATTAACAGGAGTCAATTTAAAATTAGAAACTAAAGTTTCGGCTGAAAATTTAAAGGATTTTGATGAAGTAGTAGTTGCAACTGGAGTCAATCCACGTGATCCGAAAATTCCTGGTCAGGAAAATGAAAAGGTACTTTCATATATAGATGTTTTGAAAGCGCATAAAACAGTGGGTAAAAAAGTAGCCATAATTGGTGCTGGAGGAATTGGTTTTGATGTTGCTGAATATCTTACTCATCCTGAGGAGGAAAACCATGATGATTTGAAAGCCTTTTTCAAGGAATGGGGCGTGGATATGGACTTTGAGGAAAGAGGAGGAATTGAAGGAAAGCCAATTAAAATTGACGCACCTAGAGAAATTATAATGCTGCAACGTTCAGAAGGCAAAATGGGAGCGAAGCTAGGTAAAACCACAGGTTGGGTGCATAGAAACTCATTGAGAAATCGTCAGGTGAAAATGATAACCAATATTAATTATGATAAAATTGATGATAAAGGTTTATACATCACTAAAGATGGTAAACAAGAATTATTAGAGGTTGATAATATTATCCTTTGTGCTGGTCAATTACCAGAAAAGAGCCTTTTTAATGAATTAACAGAAAAAGGTCTTAAAACACATTTGATCGGTGGTGCTTTCGAAGCAGCAGAATTGGATGCCAAAAAAGCAATTAAACAAGCTACTGAATTGGCTTTGGAGATTTAATTTGAATATTATATCTTAATACTATATATTTTCGTTTATTAAACAAATATTGAATTATGGATGGCGTAACATTTTTAACAGACGAAACTAATAAAAGGCGGTTTGTCCAAATTGATTTGGAGCAACTTGAATTGCATCAGAATAAAATTGAGGACTTATTAGATGTGGTAATAGCTGAAAGTAGAAAGAATGATGAAGAGATAAGTTGGGATGATTTAAAATCCCAGTTAAAGTCTGAAGGTAAATTATAATGTTTAAAGTAGTTTTCAAGAAAAAGGCTTCAAAGGAATTATTTAAGTTACCTCTTACAATTTTAAAGAAAATATCCATTCAAATTGATTCACTTCAATTTAATCCAAAACCATAAGGAGTAAAAAAACTAAAAGTGTCAGAAGAAAATTTATGGAGATTAAGGGTCGGAGATTATAGAATAATATACCTAATTGAAGATGATATTAAGATAATAGAAATAAGGAAAATTGGACACAGAAAAGATGTTTATAAGAAAAAGCAATGATAATTACTATTGCAATTCAATCATCTCCTTCTTCTAGTTACGATAAATCCAACCTGTCAACTCGACAACCTGAAAACCTGCCAACTTATTTATTCCCACTCCAATATCTTTCCTAAAGTATCCTTAAATTTCTTGGCATTTTGATAGCCAGGAACAGGCTGAATGGTTTTAAAATCTTCTTTTATATAAACAATAGTAGGGTAGCCCGTAACGCCCATTGATCTAGCAATCATTTGTGCAGTAGTGGTATCTCCAGCCATTGTAATAGGCTCGGTATTTTCAGCATTCAATTTTACGGCATAGAATTTTTCATTCACCATATCCACTACATCGGGATCTGAAAAGGTTTCCTTATCCATTTTTTTGCACCAGCCACACCAATTAGTATAAACATCTACAAATATTTTTCTAGGCTCTTTCTGATTCATTTTATAGGCTTCAGTGATAGTTAGCCAATTAATTTCTTTCTTTTCAGCTTCTTCAGGCTTAGAAATGAAAGAAAACAAGGTGAAAAGTGATACAACTCCTATGCTGATTAATGTGGTTTTCATCTTTATTTTATTAAGTATACTCATAACAAATTTAAGCCTTTGCAGATTCAAAATTTGTAACCTTTGTGACTTTTTTGTTCATAATTCTTACGTATGTAAAAACTAGAGCAAATATTAATCCACAAACAGTTGCCATTGCACCTGCTATTGAAGCATTGAGTGCTACAGCTAAATAATAACCTAAAATGGCACTGAGAAAGCCAATTAAGCAGGTTAACCAAATCATGGTTTTTAATCTTTTACTAATAAGATAAGCAGTTGCTGCAGGGGCAATTAAAAATGCAACTACCAAAATGGCTCCTACAGATTCAAAAGAAGCCACAGTTGTAAATGAGACAAAAGCCATCAATAAATAATTCCAGAGTGTTGCAGAAATCCCTAGTGCTACTGCGTATTCGGGATCAAAAGAAGTTATTTTCAATTGTTTAAATCCTATTGAAACGAAAAGGATAACAAATAGTAGAACTGAACCTATGAGATACAAGGCTTTTGGACCAATATCAGTTCCTGATGAAAGCACGATGGTGTCTAAAGGAACATAGGCTATTTCACCATAAAGCACACATTCCTGATCTAAATCTACTTGCCCGGTATATGCAGAAATCAAGATAACACCAAAGGCAAATAGCCAAGTAAAAGTAACTCCAATAGAGGCATCGGTTTGAAGCTTACCTTTCTTATGCAAAAATTCTATTATAATAGTGGTTAAAACGCCAAGTGTACCAGCACCAATTAGCATGGTAACTGAATCCCTGCTGCCCGACCATAAAAATGCCAATACAATACCAGGAAGTACTGCATGTGAAATGGCATCACCAACCATCGCCATTTTTCGTAAAATCAAAAAACAGCCTAAAATCCCGCAGGATATAGCAACAAGACTGCCTGTTAAAATGATGTAAAAATCGGACATAAAATAGTAAAGAGAAAGGGCATCACCTTGTAAAGATGATGCCTGATTAAGATTTATTCTACTATAAATTTACCTTTCATTAATGCAACATGCCCTGGGAATGAACAAATGAAATCATATGTTCCTTTTTTAGGAGCTTCAAAAGTAATGGTGGTTTCTTCTCCACCACCTAATGTTTTGGTATTGGCAATTACTTTATTAGCTTCTGCTTCAGGAATGTAATCATTATCTGCTGCACCAGCAGCTTTCTGCCCAAAATCCATAATGTCAGTACTTTGTTTTAAAAGTACCCAATTATGCCCCATTTGTTGTTTAGTCATTTCACCAACATGCTTTAAAGTCAATTTAACAGTTGATCCAGCCTTAACTTTCATCTCCTTCAAGTTGAATTGCATTTGATCATTTCCTTCGATGGTCAATTCAACAACTTCGGATTCACTGTTTTCTGTTGAAGCACTTTCTTTAGGTGCATTTTCTTTTTCCTTAGCTTGTTGCTGCATCAATTCTTTGGAAGTCATTGGTTTCTCTTCAGAATTGGAGTCTTCTTTAGAATTATTTCCTCCGCAGGCAATAAATAAACTAATACTTAAAATACTTAACGTTAATTTGAGTAGTCTCATGGTTTTGTTGTTTAATTATTTAAATTTTATATCCTATTATACAATCGTAGGAGTAGGGTATAAGTTTTGTTTTTTTCATTTAATCGTAAGGTATTTTAGAATTATGAGGATCTACTTCAGGATATCCCAATTTCTCCTCTAATCTTTTCTCAATTTCAGGGGTAATCAAGTGCTCAATGGTATCTGCATCTTCATGTACGTGATCTGGTGCAATTCGTAAATATTCAGTGAGGTATAATTCCCAAAGCCTATGCAACTTTACTAAGCGTGCGGCCTTTCGTTGCCCGTATCCTGAAAGGTAATAGCCGTCCTTATTTCTTTTTAAATATCCTTGTCTTTTTAATCGAAGTAAAATTTTCTTCATCAATCGAATGGTGTAATACCGCTTTTCTCTCAACTTCTCTAAAGACTTGGCATCTCCAAATGAATTTTCCGCTTCAGCAATTTGATGAAATGCTTTCAATATATTTTCATCTTGAATTTGTATTCTGTTTTGAAATTGTTGCCATAATCGTGAGAAATACCCTTTTCTAGGAGCAAAAAGTATGGAAAATATCGCGAATAATGATAAAACCATAACAACCCACGGCCCAGTAGGCATATTAGGTGCTATATAACTTATAAAAGCACCTGAAACTCCTGAAAAACCTCCAATGGCGGCAGCAAGTAATAAAATAATGGATAGACTTCCAGACCAATATTTTGCAGCTGCTGTAGGGGTTATTAATAAAGCAGCCATAAGCACTACGCCCACTGCTTGAATTCCTGTTACCACTGCTAAAACCGTCAATGAGCTTAGTAAAAACTCGATCCATTTGACTGGTAATCCAACTGATTGAGCAAAATCTTTATCGTAAGTAATAAGTTTCAATTCTTTATAAAAAAGGGAGATCATAATCATCAGAATGATGCTAATAACTGAAAATACAATAACATCTTGAGCCAACATGCTGGCTGCTTTACCAAAAAGAAATGAATCTAAACCAGTTTGGGCAGCATTTCCTGATTGTTGTATATAAGTGAGCAACATTATGCCTACTCCAAAAAACGTAGATAAAATCAATCCAATGGCAGTGTCTTCTTTGATTTTGGATTTTTTCACTATATAATCTACTGCAATAATGGAAAGCCATCCTGTGAAAAAAGCTCCGGCTATGAGCAAGAAGTAGTTTTTGGTTCCACTTAATATAAAGGCAAGGCAAACCCCAGGTAAAATTGCATGAGCTATTGCGTCTCCAATCAAAGCTTTTTTTCTGAAGAAAGTAAAAGCACCAACTACTGCAGCACCTGCGCCTAAAATGATAGTACCTAATGAAACATAAATTACATTGGCATCATCAAAATCAAAAAAGCTGAGTGCATTTTCCCACATATTATTCTCGATTTGGAAATCTATGTTTTTGTATTAAATCACTGATTTCGGTCAATAGCGTTAGTTTTCCGCCATAAGTTTCTTGTAAAAGCTCAGGAGTAAAGGCTTCATTGATTGGTCCTGATGCAACCAGTCTCATGTTGAGAAGAATGATCCAATCAAAATATTTTGCTACAGATTGCAGATCATGATGTACCACAATTACTGTTTTATTTTGAGCAGACATTTCACCTAACAACTTGATAATTGCTTTCTCTGTGGCAGCATCAACCCCAGCAAATGGTTCGTCCATAAAATATATATCTGCCTGTTGGGCTAATGCTCTTGCTAAAAAAACTCTTTGTTGTTGTCCTCCGGAAAGTTGAGAGATTTGACGATTTTTAAAATCCTCCATGCCGACTTGCCTTAAGCTATCCATCACAATTTCTTTATCAGCTTTTTTTGGTCTATTGAATAAACCAAGCTGACCGTACCTTCCCATCATTACTACCTCATAAACCGAAGTAGGGAAGTCCCAATCCACGCTTTCTCTTTGAGGTACATAACTAATTTTGTGACGCATTTCTTCTAATGGCTTGCCATTAATTTGTATATATCCGCTATTAAGAGGCAATAAGCCCATAATTGCTTTTAGTAAAGTAGATTTTCCCGCCCCGTTTGGGCCGATTATCCCTATCAATTGTCCTTCAGGTAAACTTAAATCCACATCCCAAAGTACTGGTTTACGTTCGTATGCCACTGAAAGGTCATGAATTTCAATTATCGGATTATCAACTTGTCTATTCATTGTTCCTTTGCTTTTTGTGATAATCCACTAACAATTTTTTCTACATTTGAATGTACCATTCCAATATAAGTTCCTTCAAATGTTCCTTCTTCTCCCATTGCATCGGAATATAAACTACCGCCTATAACCACTTCATGCCCTTTGCTTCTACAACCCTCTAAAACGGCTTTAATAGCCTTTTCAGAAACGGAAGTTTCTGTGTAGATAGATGGAATTTCGTTCTCAACTATAAAGTCTACTAGATTACTTACATCTCTCAATCCAAACTCCGATAGGGTAGAGATACCTTGTAATCCTCTTACATCCACTTCATATGCTCTGCCAAAGTATGCAAAGGCATCATGAGCTGTTACTAATACTCTTTTGTTGTCAGGGATCAAGTTGATTTGAGTTTGTACAGCTTTATGGAGGCTATCTAATTGCAGTGCATAGTGATCAGTATTTTTTTGGTAGAAAGTCTGATTGGAACTATCCGTTTTAATTAATTCAGCACTTAGTAGCAAAGAAGCCTTTTTCCATAAATCTACATCAAACCAGATATGAGGATCGTAGGCTCCTTGAAATTCAGTGTTATTGATGTATGAATTTTTAGGCAGTAATTCTGCCATCGCAATCACGGTTTTTTTTGATTTCAATTTCTGTAGGATTTCTCCCATTTTTCCTTCCAAGAATAAACCGTTATAAACGATAATGTCAGCTTGCTGTAATTTTTGTAAATCACCTTGAGTTGCTTTGTATAAATGGGGGTCAACTCCAGGTCCCATCAGGGATTCAATTTTGGCTTTATCTCCAACTACATTTTCAACCGCATCCTTGATCATTCCGGTAGTACAAACTATATAAGGTTGGTCTCCTTTATCTTCATTTGGACTACAAGAAAAAACTAAAATTAGGATTGAAATTGAGAGTAATATTTTAGTGTGTAACGAGTACATTTTCTGCTACTTCTTTACTGATGAATAATTTATTTTTTCCGTCAACTAGAATTTCCATCGAGCCGTCAAACTCAACTTTTTCTGTGACTTTAGTTTTAGCTCCAAGGTAAATTCCGATGCGATCCAAATGTTGTAAAAACATGGAGTTGGTATCTTTCACGGCTACAACAATTCCGTCTCCTGAAACCTCTACTTCTGACAATGGTACTTGAGGCTTTTCTTTGAATAATCCATTTTCGTCTGGGATAGGATCTCCATGTGGATCAAACTTTGGATGACCTAAAAAGTCATCCAATTTTTGGATGAGTAGGGGAGATTTTATGTGTTCCAATTGCTCGGCAATTTCATGGACTTGATCCCAATTAAACTTCAATTTCTCTACTAAAAAAACCTCCCAAAGTCTATGTTTTCGGATTACTTGAAGTGCTGCAGTTTTTCCTGTTTCGGAAATTTTTACTCCCTGATATTTTTTATAGACCACCATTTCTTTTTCTGACAGTCTGCGCAACATATCTGAAACCGAGGCAGCTTTTGTGTCCATCTCTTCTGCAATTGAGTTGGTAGTAACATCCAGTTCTCCAGCATTCGAAAGATGATAAACTGCCTTTAAATAATTTTCCTCAGCAAAACTAAGTTTCTTCATTTACATTATAATTTTACGCAAGGTAAAATAAAATTAGGTTAATCTAAAAATATTTTTAACAATTATTTAAAAGTCTGTTGATTTGACTTAAATGAATACTTTCTCCTATTATTAGATATGTCTAAAAAATTATTTAGACAGTATTTTTTGAATGAATTCTCGTAAAATATCTTCTTGGCTATTCCATTGAATTTGAGCTTTGGGTATGTTTCTGTAGAAAGTGGTAGCATATAATTCCACCAAGAATGATTTAATATCATAGTTGTGGAAATCAACACATATTCCAGCCTGATATTGATCAAGATATGCTTTCCATTGAGTCTGATGGGGGATAATCATAGGTTTGCCTAGCGCTAGATAATCATATATTTTGGTAGGAAATCGCCCTGATATATTAGGATTTAGTTGATAGGGTAGTAATGCGATATCAGAATTTTTAATTTCAGTAATAATTACAGTCTGTGGAATTGGTTTTGCATCTGTTATTAATTTAATATAACCTAAGCCCACAATTTTATTTTCTACCAATTTAATGTATTGGTTATCAGGTGAGTACCCTATTATTATTAAAGTAATTTGAGGGTTGTGCTTGTGTAGAAATTTACAGAAGTCGATTGCTTCTAAAGTGCCATATTCTTTTCCTATGGTTCCAGTGTAAATAAATTTTAAAGATTTACTCTTAATGAATTTAATCGGTTCAACTTGCTTTTTGTTTTGTAATACAGTTTTGTTTAAAAGCTTGATATATGGCTTTTTATCTATAAAATTAAGTTGTTTTTCATAGATTTCTTCTGCAATCATAAACCCATCTACAAAGTATTTCGAAAAGCCTTCATTGATATGAATAAGGAGTAAAGTAGCTGACTTTATAATTCCTTTATAAATTTGATTTTGTTTTATGTTAAATCTGTAATTTTCTTGAATATCATAGATGATTTTTGCACCAAATAATATTTTGATTACAAACATAATCCACAGTAATTCAGGGGTATTAACTATTACTAGTTTAGGTCTTAGTTTAAGGTATATTTTAAATATTGAAAAGGGTGCAAATAATCGTTTGATTGAATTTCTTTTAAATTTAAAAATAGGGAAAAGAAAAATATTTTGATGTTTGGCATTCTTTTTTGAATTAAAGCCTATGATATTTACTTCATATTTATTTGTTTGCGCTAGTGAATGTCCAATCTTATAACAAGAACGTACATCATCTGCCGGTTTAAGAACAGAGGCGATTAAGATTTTGATTTTATCATCCACAGAATAAAGATATAAACAGAAAATGGAATTTAAAGAATTTATTGAAAAGGCTTGGGACAATAGAGAGTTATTAAAGGACAAGGATACTCAGATTGCAGTAAAGACTGTAGTGGAAGAATTGGATCACGGAAAGATCAGAGTTGCCGAGCCCGATGGTGAAGGAAATTGGAAGGTTAATGAATGGATAAAAAAGGCAGTGATTTTATACTTCCCTCTTCAAAAAATGCAATCCATAAGTGTGGGTCCTTTTGAATTCCATGATAAAATTAAGCTTAAGAAAGGCTATGAAAAATTAGGTGTTCGAGTAGTTCCTCATGCTATTGCTCGCTACGGATCTTTTGTAAATACTGGTGTTGTTATGATGCCGTCTTATGTAAATATTGGAGCTTATGTAGACAGCGGAACTATGGTTGATACTTGGGCGACAGTTGGAAGTTGTGCTCAGATTGGGAAGAATGTTCACCTAAGTGGTGGTGTTGGAATTGGTGGAGTTTTAGAACCTGTGCAAGCTGCTCCTGTTATCGTTGAAGACAATGCATTTATAGGATCAAGATGTATTATAGTTGAAGGAGTTCGAATAGGAAAGGAAGCAGTTTTGGGAGCAAACGTTACCTTAACGGCCAGTTCAAAAATTATAGATGTTACTGGAGAAAAACCAATTGAACATATTGGATATGTGCCTGAAAGGTCAGTGGTTATTCCCGGTTCTTTCACAAAGAAATTTCCAGCTGGCGAATACCATGTTCCTTGCGCTTTGATCATAGGAAAACGTAAAGAAAGCACTGATAAAAAGACCTCGTTAAATGCAGCACTAAGAGAAAATAATGTAGCGGTTTAATCGTTCAGATATTGTTTGGCATTTAATTTGAGAAGTAGTCTATTTATGAAGAAGTTGATATTAGTTTGCCTTTCGGCTTTATTTGTTTTTTCTGCCTTTGGGCAGAAAAGTTATGAAGATTTATATTCTGATATTCCTCAGGAAGATTTCCCTGAAATCGAGTACATTCCATTTGAAGCAGGCGAAGAAATTGAGTATAAAATTTACTATAGTTTTATTACAGTAGGAAGGGGGCAATTAAAGGTTCATAAAAATCCTTATAAAATTAATAATAGAGCAGCATTTAAGGTGGATGTCAGAGCCAAAACTACTGGGATGGTGGATTGGGTAGCAAAAATTGATGATCATTGGGGTGGATATATTGATACCGCCTCATTGGTGCCACATCAAGCCTATAGATTTATTAAGGAGGGAAATTACAGGAAGAATGAAATTGTTTCTTATGATCATAATTCCCAAATGCTCGAAGTAAAAACAAGAGGTAAAAATGATGATGTTTATGGTAATGAAATGTATTATGAATTCCCACCACAGATTAGAGATTTGATAAGTGGGTTTGCTTATTTTAGAGCTGTTGATTTTAATGAATTAATGCCAAATGATACAATCAAAATCCCTGCTTTTTTTGAGGATACTTTCTATAATTTAGAGATAGTATATTTAGGGGATGAAACTTTAGATTTGTCTATCGGTCAAGTTAGAGCTCATAAGGTAACTCCAGTAATGCCCAAAACTAAAATATTTGATGGGGAAGATTCCGTTTTAGGTTGGTTTTCTGCAGATAAAAACAAAATACCTTTAAAAATCAATGCCGATCTATACGTTGGTTCTGGTGGGATTGAGATAACTTCTTTCCGAAATATTAAGTATCCTATTAATTTTGATATGAGTAATTAACTTTATCAAGTATTCCCTTTTTGTCTAGTAATTCAATTTCAATTCAATTAATTTTGCATTTTTAAATTTTATTATTCTACAATGAAGTATCAATTTATATTTATATTCTTTTCAATTTTTCTGATCTCTTGTGAAGAAAAAGATGAACTAGAAAAAGCGAAGCAGTATTATAATTCAGGAGATTATAAAAGTGCCATCAATGCTTATAATGAGCATTTGGAAATGAAGCCATCTCATGAGATTGCAATTTATAATAGAGGAAGAGCTTATGAAGAGCTTGGTCAATACGATAAGGCCGTAGATGATTTCTTAAAAGTGATTGAAATAAATCCAAGGAATATTGGTGCGTATTTGAGTTATGGTAAGCAATTTTACAGAGATAAAGATTATGAGAATGCAGCTTTTCAATTTGAAAAAGCTTATAAATTAAACACTAACTCAACAAAATCAGCTACGCTTTTAGCAAGGGCATATCATAAATCAGGTAAAGTAGATGAAGCAATGGAGTTTTATAATGTAGCAATTAATAGTGACAGGGATAATGCAGAAGCTTTATTCTATAGAGGAGCATTAAAATTGCATCTAAATCGTTCAGGAGGCTGTAATGATATTCAAATGGCTAAAAATATTGGATATGATGGTGCGGATGATTTTTATAATAAATATTGTAGATAATCTTAATCATATTTGATTTGTGAAAGGTGTTGGGTACGAATCTAGCACCTTTTTTTATGCTTTTATTTAAAGATAAAATGTGACTGAAGTTGCCTTTAAATATTGACGAGATGCAAATTTTCCTGTCCGTGTACTAGCTGAAATCATTTCTAGATTGTGGATATAAATCCTAGCCTTTGGTGAAGGGGTTTCGATGGGATAGCCAACTAAGCAAGCAGATTATTTATAGTCCATATTTTTCATAAACCACTTTCCAAATGTATTCTCGTCCATTTGCTGATTTAAGCTGTCTTTCCCTAATAATAGCTTCTCTTTTAAATTCGTAATCCTCTGTGAAGACTATTTCCCAAGCTCTGAACTTGACTGTATATCCTTTTTTGGAATAAATATTATGGCTATCCATCCGATTTGGTAAGTCAGAAGTATATCCAACATAAATCTTATGATGGTTGGGGCTATAAAGCACGTATACCTTAAACATTTACTTTACTTTGGTTGAAACAAAAAAGGCAGCCGAAGCTGCCTTGTAAAGTAGCGAGAAGCAGATTAGAGCCGTCCGCTAGCCAGCGGATATGAATCCTGCGCTCTAACCAACTGAGCTATCTCAAGAAACTTCTTTAACTAAATAACAAAAAAGGCAACCGAAGTTGCCTTTAAATAGTAGCGAGAAGCAGATTTGAACTGCCGACCTCAGGGTTATGAATCCTGCGCTCTAACCAACTGAGCTACCTCGCCAAATAATATCATTAAATCAAATACTCAAATAACTTCAAAGCGAGAAGCAGATTTGAAACTGCCGTCCGCTAGCTAGCGGATAAGAATCCTGCGCTCTAACCAACTGAGCTACCTCGCCAAATAATATCATTAAATCAAATACTCAAATAACTTCAAAGCGAGAAGCAGATTTGAAAC
>Ga0008835_100624_pt1 | contig 29044 bp, 24 predicted proteins | sample HotLakConsoUCCRE_FD_62215 | JGI IMG/M metagenome (GOLD analysis project Ga0008835, IMG submission 62215) | Hypersaline microbial mat communities from Hot Lake, Washington, USA - Hot Lake Consortium UCC-RE (Hybrid Assembly) ... | reverse complement strand
GATCCGCACCAGCCGCCGCACCGACCCGTCGCGTGATTCGAGCGTATCGGCGATGCGCGCGATGGTCTCGGCGCATTCCGCGAAGGCGAGCTGGTAGGCGGCCTGGAAGGTGCGCCCGGACGGCTCGACCAGCTCCGAGATCATCAGCCGGCGGCGGTGGCGGTCGAAGCGGCGCAGGGCCGATTGCATGACGTCAACGGGCAGGATCTGCACACGCAGGCCGTGGCGCTCGCGCAGGCGCTCCGACAGGGCGAAGAACAGGTTCGGGCCGGATTCCCCGAGCTCCTGCGCCACCCGCTCGGCTGCGGCCTCGAGCTCGGGGAAATGGTTGTTGGCCGCATGCAGGAAATCGCGCACCCGCTCGACGGGCTGCTCCGGCGCCGCGCCCTCGGCGCGGTCCGCATCGCCGGGCCCGTGCGCCAGCGGGCCGCCTTCGCGCAACTGCCCATAGGCCGCGTAGAGCCGCTGGATCGCGGTGGCGAGCGTCGGCGTCGTATCGGCGATCTCGCGCAAAGCGCCGCGCGGGACGGGAGAATCGCGAAACAGCGGATCGGCGAAGATCTCCTCCAGCTCGCCGACAATGCGCAATTCCTCCTCGCGGGCGAATTCGCGAGGGTCGATGTCGTAGACCTCGGCCAGCCTGATCAGCACCTGCGCCGTCACCGGGCGCTGGTTGCGCTCGATCAGGTTGAGATAGCTCACCGAGATGCCGAGCTCCGTCGCCATCCCGGTCTGGGAGAGACCGAGCTCCTGGCGCAGGCGGCGCAGGCGCCCGCCGGCCATGATCTTGCGTGCTGCATCGTCGCTCATCAGCGTCGCCTTTTTACAAATTTTGACATTTTTACAGATCAACAGCAGTCGCATTTCGACACTGCGACTTTTTCCGAAAATTGTCCGTCTTGCCCATCGCAGCGCAACATAGCATCAATTGGGACAGGTTCCAGCGGTCAATCGAGACGAAATCAGATCGCTACGACCAAAGTTGTAAAAAACATGTCGAGAATGTTGAGGAGACACAGATGAGCAAGCCGACCTTCCAGGACCTCGTTCCCGCCGCGCCGGAAGGCCGCTTCGACGGTATTCGCCGGCCCTATACGCCGGAGGATGTGTTGCGGCTGCGCGGCTCCTTCCCCATCGCCCACACGCTCGCCGAGCGTGGTGCGGTGAAGCTGTGGAAGCTGTTGCATGACGAGCCCTTCATCAACACCCTGGGCGCGATGACCGGCAACCAGGCCATGCAGCAGGTGCGCGCCGGGCTCAAGGCGATCTACCTCTCCGGCTGGCAGGTCGCCGCCGATTCCAACACCGCCTCGCAGATGTATCCGGACCAGTCGCTCTACCCGGCCAACGGCGCCCCGGAACTGTGCCGGCGGATCAACCGCACCCTCAAGCGCGCCGACGAGATCGAGCATGCGGAAGGTGGTGCCCAGCGCGACTGGTTCGCCCCGATCGTGGCCGATGCCGAGGCCGGTTTCGGCGGGCCGCTCAACGCCTATGAGATCATGAAGGCCTTCATCGAGGCGGGCGCTGCGGGCGTGCATTTCGAGGATCAACTCGCCTCGGAGAAGAAGTGCGGGCATCTGGGCGGCAAGGTCCTCATCCCCACCGCTGCGCATGAGCGCAATCTGAATGCTGCGCGCCTCGCCGCCGACGTGATGGGCGTGCCCACCATGGTCATGTGCCGCACCGATGCGGAATCGGCCCGGCTGATCACCTCCGATATCGATGAGCGCGACCGCCCCTTCATCGAGCCCGACAGCCGCACGCCGGAGGGTTTCTACCGCCTCAAGGAAGGCACCGGCGTCGATCACTGCATCGCGCGCGGCCTCGCCTTCGCCGAGACGGCGGACATCCTGTGGTGGGAGACGTCGCGGCCGGATCTCGACGAGGCGCGCCGCTTCGCCGAGGCGATCCACGCGCAATATCCCGGCAAGCTGCTGGCCTATAACTGCTCGCCCTCGTTCAACTGGCGCAAGAATCTCGATCCGGACACGATCGAGCAGTTCCAGCGCGAGCTCGGAGCGATGGGCTACAAGTTCCAGTTCGTCACGCTGGCGGGTTTCCACTCGCTCAACCTGTCGATGTTCGAGCTGGCCCGCGGGTATCGCGATCGCGGCATGGGCGCCTATTCCGAGATGCAGCAGGCGGAATTCGCTGCCGAGGCGAACGGCTTCACCGCCACCCGCCACCAGCGCGAAGTCGGCACCGGCTATTTCGACCAGGTCTCGATGACGATCACGGGCGGGCGCTCCTCGACCACGGCGATGGGCGCCTCCACCGAGACGGCCCAGTTCGCCAAGGACGAGCCGAAACTGCACGCAGCCGAGTGAGCATTCCGGTCGGGTGGGGGATGAGCCCCGCCCGCCATCCGCAACAATCCTCAGGGAGATACGATCATGCCCAACGTCAAGGAACGCGCCGAAGATCTGGCCACCACCATGGACGAACAGCAGCAGGCGGCGATCCGCATGCTCGCCAACCAGCTCCACCGCCTCAATGCAGCCGTCGCGGAGGCCGTGAATTCCGGCCTCTCCATCGAATTGCAGCGCGCCTCGCGCCATCACCACCAGGATGGCTACTGGGGCGATTTGCTGACGCCGATCATCGTCAAGCAGAAGTGAGATCGCGCAGGCGCGGTATCATCGAGACCCTGCAGCCGGCGTCCAGCCGCCGGAGATCATGACCCAATCCCCTTGAAGGAGCCCGCCAGACCGGACGGGCTCCTTTTTTAGGCTCATGGCATGCGCAAGGATGCCATGGGGAAAATCCTGCCGGATCCCGGCCATGAACCAAATCTCGCCTCAAAGCGTAAAGACACCTGTGACATCGTGCTCCCTGCCCAGCAGCCACGACGTCGCCACGTCCGGGAGGTTCATTTGCGCCACAAGGCTATCAAGACACAGGCAAAACAGGCAGCGGGCCATGCGCCGATCAAGAACGCTCCGCGTGATGCAGACGGGGGGGCGCACCTGCGCCTGCGCAGAACGGTGTTTTTTCTTCTCGTGATCGCTACCGCGCTAGCAGCGCTCGCCGCGCTGACGGCGGTGCTCGGTCAGAACGGTCTTTCATTCGTCGATCTTGTCATGATCGCCTTCTTCGCCGTCACCCTGCCCTGGACCGTCATCGGCTTCTGGAATGCCGTTTTTGGCCTCGGCCTTGCCCTGTTCAGCCGCGACCCGCTGCGCGCCGTGGCCCCGCTGGCCAGGCTCGACGACCATGATCGTCCGCTGGAAGGCCGCACCGCGATCGTCATGCCGGTCTATGACGAGGACCCGCGCATGGTGCTGGGGCATCTGGAGGCCACGATCGATGATCTGGAGGCTGCCGGCGGGCTGGAACACGTGGAGATCTTCCTCCTCTCCGATACGCAGGATCGTTTCAAGGCAGCCGACGAGGCCCGCGCTGTGGCGGATTTCACGCGCCGTATCCGTTTCGCCGATCGTTTCCACTACCGCCGCCGCACCGACAATGCCGGGCACAAGACCGGAAACCTTTGGGAATGGCTGGAGCGGCGAGGGAGCGATTTCGACTACATGATCGTGCTCGACGCCGACAGCCTGATGAGCGGCGGCGCCATTCGCCGGCTCGTGCGGGTCATGGATGGCAACCCGAGGCTCGGCATATGCCAGACCCTGATCGCCGGCCTGCCCAGCCGTGTCGCCTTCACGCGGATGTTCCAGTTCGGGATGCGCCACGGCATGCGCGCCTATACGCTCGGCGGAACCTGGTGGCAGGGGCCTGCCGGTCCCTATTGGGGGCACAATGCGATCATCCGCGTCGATGCCTTCATGCGCCATTGCCGCCTCCCCGCCCTGCCCGGCCACGGCCCGCTCTCGGGTCTCGTGCTCAGCCACGACCAGCTGGAGGCGGCGCAGATGGTGCGCGGCGGATACGAGGTGCGGGTGCTTCCCGACGAGTATGGCAGTTACGAGATCAACCCGCCCTGCCTGCCGGAATTCGTCCGTCGCTCCCTGCGCTGGTGTCAGGGCAATCTGCAATATCTCAAGCTGGTGACCAAGCCCGGCTGGCCACCCATGGCGCGGTTGCAACTCGCGCTCGCCATTCTGATGTATCTCTCCGGCCCCGCCTGGCTCGTCTTCATGGCGCTTGGCTTCATGCAGGGAGCGCTGGGATTATCCGGCGAAACCGTCGCACAGAATCCCTGGGGCGCGCCGCCATCGACGCTCAGCCTGTGGCTGCTCGCAGGCATGATCACGATGGTTTTTGCACCCAAGATCGCGGGGCTGATCGATGCGCTCGTCGATGCGCGCCGGCGCCGCAGCTATGGCGGTGGCTGGCGCCTGTTGCGCGCCGGAATCGCCGAATTCCTGCACGGCATGATCCTCGCGCCGATCATGGCCATCGCCGAAGCCCTGTTCATACTCGGGCTTCTGCGCGGGCGCGGGTTGACCTGGCAGGCCCAGCGGCGGCACGGCTTCGCGGTCTCATGGAGTGAGGCCTGCGCCCGCTTCTGGCCACAGACGCTATTCGGCGCAGGCGCTCTCATCGCCTTCGCCCTGCATGCGCCCCAGGCTCTGCCATGGATCGTGCCGCTGGCGATCGGGCCACTCTTCGCCATCGCATTTTGCCGCTTCGGCACCAATCCAGGGCTCGGACGCCTGATGGCCCGGCGTCGGTTCGCCGCCGTGCCGGAGGAGGTTATGCCGCCGCCGGTTGTCGCACGCGCCATGCGCATCGCGACGATCGTCGATCGCCAGACGCGGCTCGGGGCGAACACGGCACCGACGCTCACGCCTCTGGCTCAGCCCGCAGGCGAGTGAGCGCGGCTTTCGCGCTCACACACCGACGGCAAAAATCACCCCGAAGCCTCCGGCCAGCGCCGCGATCCGCAGCGGCCAGCCCCTGACCGTCCCGACCACACCGGCGCTGATCAGCGTCAGCCCGGCGAGGATCTTGACCAGGGCCAGGATGGCCAGGGCCGGCGCATCGGCGAGCTGCAGCAGCGAGGGATTGGCGACGAAGGCCATCGGCACGATGAACAGTCCGAGCCCCACCGACATCGAGCGCAGGGCGGTCGCGAACCAGGGCGCGCGCGCAATGCCTGCGGCGATGAAGACGTTGCCGCAAACGGGCGGCGTGATCGTGCACAGGAGCGCGTACCAGAAGACGAACAGATGCGCATAGAGCTCGGGCAGACCGAGTTCCACGAGAGCGGGACCGGCGACGGAGACGCAGATCAGATAGGCCGCGGTGGTGGGCAGTTCCATGCCGAGGACGAGGGCGGCGACACCGGTGAGGATCAGCGCCACCCACAGGGAGTCGCCTGAAGCCGACAGGATCAGCGCGGTGATCTTGATGCCGAGCCCGGTCATGTTGAACACGCCCACGATCAAGGAGGCACAGATGATGATCGCGGCGATATTGGCCACCTGCGCCGCCGCGTCCTCGCTCGCCGACCAGATCCGCGCCGCCCAGCGCCGCAGCCGGAAGGCACCGGTCGAATCGATGGCGAGAGCCAGGAACATCGCCGCCGCCGCGTAGAAGGCGGCGTAGGGTGCAGTATAGGAAGTGAAGGCGAGGACGTAGACCAGGATGAGAAACGGAACCAGGAAGAAGGGCACCGTCCGCGAGACGAAGAGCCAGCCCGGCAATTCGTCCCGACGCAGGCCCTTGAGATCGTACTTGATCGCGTATTGATGGATGGCGACCCAGGTCGTGGCGAAGAACAGCAAGGCCGGCAGCGTCGCCGCCACCATGATCTCGACATAGGGAATGCGCAGCAATTCCGCCATCACGAAAATGCCCGCCCCCATCAGGGGCGGCATGATCTGCCCGCCTGTGGAGGCCACCGCCTCGGTCGCTCCGGCAAGCGTGCGCGGATAGCCGAGCCGTATCATGGCGGGAATGGTGACCATGCCCGTCGATGCGGTATTGGCCGCCGCCACGCCGGAGATCGAGCCGTAGAGCGCTGAGGAGACCACGGCGATCTTCGCCGCGCCGGCGCGCAGGCGCCCGGCGATCTGCGTCGCCAGCGACATGAAGCCGGTCCCGGCCGTGCCGGCGGAAATCAGCGCGCCGAGAATGATGAAGGGGGCGATCGTCTCCGCCGAGATCCCCGTCAGGCTGGACCAGAGCCCACCCTCGGTGATGATCAGGGTTCCGAAGAAATAGGCGTCCGGCAGGCCGGAATGGCCGAAATGGCCGGGGATGTATTCACCGAAATAGCCGTAGAGCAGCACCATGAGGGCCACGAGCGGAAGCACCCATTTGATCGCGCGGCGCGCCATTTCCAGCACCACGACGATCAGCCCGATGGCGACGAAGAACTGCACCGGTGTGGACAGCGAGCCGTATTGCCGCGTCAGCGTGGCGTGGTTCCATACGATATAGCCCGCGCAGAACAGGCCCAGCGCGACGAAGACCGGTCCCGACCAGCGCTCGAAACGGTTATTCGCCGGCGCGATCAGGAAGATCCAGGGCAGCGCCAGGATCAGGTGGACCGGACGGGTTACCAGCGCGGGAATGAGCCCGGAAAAGACGAGATAGAGGTGGAAGCCGACACTGGTCAGAGCCAGCGCCAGAATGATCCAGGCGCGCAGCGAAACGACCGCGAGCGAACCGGCAAGCGGCGAATCCGCCGGGATGCCGCGCTCCTCGGCGAACATGAGCGTCTTTTCGGACATGAAGGGTAATCGCGGTTGGAGGATGGAATGTTCGCGGGCGCGTCCGTGCCGAATGGACGGGGACGGCGCGCCCGCGAGGCAGCCGGATCAGTCGCGGCTCGGCATGGTCACGCCGATTTCCTCATAGTAGCGCGCGGCGCCGGGATGCACCTCGGCCCACAGATACTGGACCAGCGATTCGTTCACCCCGTCCCACCACGGCTGGTCACCGGCGAGCCGGTCCTTGTTCTCCCAGAAGGTCTTGACGATCGCATAGGCCGCATCGTCCGACATGTTTTCCGTGCCATAGGCGCCCACGGGCACACCCACGGTATGAACATCCTCATCCTGCCCGTTATAGGTGCCGGCGGCGATGGTGATCGGGCCGGAGCTCGCATCGAGCGCCAGGATCTGCTCACGCTCCTCCTCGGAGAAGGAGATGATCTTCACATCCGTGGTCGTGGCCAGTTCGACGAGGCCGGGAACCGGATGTGCCGAGCAGGTGGAATAGGCATCAATGCGCTGATTGCGCATGGCATTGGCCGCAGCCGACAATTCGATATCGGCGGTGTCGATCTCGTCCGTCAGATCAAGCGCATCGAGCACGGCGCGGGTCCGGCCTTCACAGAAGGTGCCGGTGCCGCCGGGCACGACGGTCTTGCCGGCGAGATCGGAGACGGTCTCGATGCCGCTATCGGCCCGCGCCACGATCTGCAGCGTGACATAGGGCATCACGAACAGCGTGCGGGCGGTCTCGAAGGCCTGATCCTCGAACGGCCCGGTCCCGGCGGCGGCCGCACGCAGCAGGCTCGGCGGCGTCGTGAACAGGAAATTGCCCGGCCGCATGCGCGATTCCATCACGTTCTGGACCGAACCCTGGCTTTCCTCGACCGTCGGCGAGAAATCCCCGGTCTCGCGCAGCAACTCGGCGAGTTGCACCATCATCACATAGTAGGACGAGGTCGAGGATGCCGACTTCAGGGTGATGCGCTCCTGTGCCTGCACATCTGCTCCACCCGCGGCAAAGACGGCTGCGACAGCGCCCAGCAGCGCCATGCGAATCGATTTCATTGTGTTCCTCCCGGAGACTCTTTCGCTCATCGTCGCGACGCCGAGGCGCCGGCCCGGCATCTTGGCCGTGATGCCGGGGAATGCCAACGGCTTTTTTGAAGCTTGACCTTGGGGGATGCGCCCCGATCGTCCGGAACGGGAAATTCAGGAACAAGTGGGCGGGGCGCGACATTGGTGAAGCAAGAACGAGATACAGCCAACGGAGGCATCATGACCATCAAGACGCTGCAGGATCTCTACATCGATCAGCTCCAGGACATCACCAGCGCCGACCACCAGGCGCGCGCCATGACGGAAAAACTCGCCGCGGCGGCAACCAACCCGCATCTCGACTCGGCCCTTCGTGCGGGTGTCGAGGGAATCGATCGCGGCATTGGCGCGGTGGGGAGCGTCCTCGCGCAACATGGCGCATCCGCCACGGCAGGTCATTGCAAGGGAATGGAAGGTCTCGTACGCGAGGCGCAGCTCCATGCTCTCGACGAGGATTTCGCCGATGACGACGTGAAGGACGCGATGATCATCGCGCAGTACCAGCGCATGACGCATTACGGCATTGCCGCCTATGGCTGCGTCGCGGCCTTCGCCCGCCGTCTTGGGCATGAGGAGGATGCGAAAATACTCGAAGCCTGCCTCGCCAAGACCTACGACGGCGACCGGCACATGACCGAAATCGCGAAGACGGACGTCAACCGCAAGGCCGCCTGATTTCGGAAAACCGAAGCACCATCAACCGGCAGTTCCGGATCGTGTGACCGGCGAAGCGGCGTCTTCGCCGGTCGCCAGCAACGATGCGGGGTTCCAGTTCCGGATCAGCCACGGGATGCGTGAGGCCGCCATCGGCTTGGCAAAACGGAAGCCCTGGGCGCGATCACATCCCATCAAACGCAGGCGCTGGATCTGCTCGTCGGTCTCGACCCCCTCGGCCGTTACCACCATGCCGAGGCTGCGTCCGAGACTGATGACAGCTGCGACAATCGCGGCATCATCCGCATCGGTCACGAGATCACGCACGAAGCTGCGGTCGATCTTGATATGGTGGACGGGGAATTGCTTGAGATGGGTCAGTGAGGCGTAACCCGTGCCGAAATCATCGAGCGCGATCGTCACACCGGCTGCAGCGAAAGCGCGCAGGATTCGTGCGACATTCTCTGTCCCGCTTCCCAGGAGCGCCGTTTCGGTGACCTCGACCTCCAGCCGTGCACCGCCCTGCCCCTGCGCGGCGAAACGCGCGAGCACGGCTTTCGCGAGGCCGGGATCGGCAAATTCCGCAGTCGCGAAATTGATCGCGACCCGACCGCAGGCGGTGCCTGCTTCCTGCCAGGCGGTCATATCCTGCGCGATGCGCTCCTGCATCGCGCAACCGAGCGCCACGGCGATCTCGGCATCCTCGAAGGCCGCCCCGAAATAAGCCGGAGTCAGCAGGCCCCTTTGCGGATGGACCCAGCGGGCAAGCGCCTCGAAGCCGACAATCGCTCCCGTACGGAAACAGATCTTCGGCTGATAGAAGGGCTGGATCTCGCCCCTTTCCAGCGCGTCACGGACTTCCTGCCCGACCCGGATACGGGCCTCCATCCGTTCGCGTATCGCCGGGCGATAAAGCGACACCCGGGAGCGCCCCTCGGCCTTGGCCTGATAAAGCGCCATATCCGCATCCTTCATCAGTTCCGCCTGATCCTGATGATGATCGGGGAACAGGGCGAGGCCGATGCTGGCGCGTGTGGACAAGCTTCGCCCGTCAAATGCATAGCTTTCGCGCATCGCAACGACGATCCGCTCGGCGAAGCCGAGCGCGTCTCGTTCATCATCGACATGCGAGAGGATCAGCGCGAACTCGTCACCGCCGATGCGGGCCACTTCCGCGCGCGCTCCGGCGAGTTCCTGCAAGCGCCGCCCGGCCTCGCGCAGCAGCTCGTCACCGGCGCCGTGTCCGAGCGTATCATTGACATCCTTGAATTCATCAAGATCGACGAGCATCAACGCCACGCGGCTTGCATCGCGTCGCGCCTCGTCGAGCAAGGCATCGAACCGCAATTGGAACAGGGCGCGATTCGGTAGCCCGGTGAGCGCATCGTGATTGGCCGTCTGCCAGATCTCACCCTCCGCAAGCTTGCGGTCGGTGATGTCGAAGGTAATGCCGATCGCCTTGTTCGACGACGTCTTTTCGGCCCTGATGCCGAGCCAGATCTGGCGCTGATCGGGCGTGAGATAGCGCACCTCGATCGTCTCCGACTGGCCGATTTCGAAATCGTCGAGCAACTCTTCGACCTTGGCGCGATCCTCGGGATGAATGAGCCGACGGAATTCTTCCGTGTCACTGGAACCCAGCCCTAGCAGCGACCAGGCATTTTCAGAGCGCATCACGAAATCTGAATCGAGACTGCGCTCCCAGGCCACCATCCGCCCGGCTTGCAACGCAAGGCGCAAACGCTCTTCACTCGCCTCAAGGGCCTTCTGCGCACGGCGGCGCTCCGTGATGTCCTGAATCGCGCCGACAATGCGTGTGGCCTTGCCCGCATCGTCACGCAGCAGGAAGAACCGGTCGAAAACCGTCGCCTCGTTTCCATCAGCCTTGTACACGCGATACTCGCATTCCGCACGCTCCTCACCACTGCTGATGAGGTGTTCGAGAAGCCTTGCCACGCGCGCGCGATCCTGTGGATGGATGCGTTCGCGCCACCATTCCACCGACGTCGTTCGCCCGTCCGGCGTATAGCCGAAAAGTGTTTCCAGAGCCTCGCCCCAGATCATCGCGCAGGTGACGAGATCAAGGTCCCAGATCGCATCCGTCGTGGCGCTTGCGGCGAGACGATAGCGCTCTTCGCTCGCCACGAGCGCCTTGCGCGACATCACCCGCTCATGAATATCCGTTACCGCCCCGATCCATTCCCGGATCGAACCATCGGCATTGCGGATGGGATTGGCGCGCACATGCGTCCAGCGGTAATCACCCTGCTTGGTCAGCTTGCGCTCGACGACATCCAGCGGCTCGCCGCTCGCCAGCGCCTTCTCCCAGGCTTCGGAGGCATGCGCGATGTCATCGGGATGGATGATGGTGCGCCACCCCTCCGGATCGAATGCGTATTCGGCGATGGTGCTGGAATAGGCGACCTTGGGAAACTCGCCCTCAGGGCCAGCGGACCAGACCATGGCCGTGCTCGCCTCGACAAGGGCGCGATAACGTTCCTCGCTTTCGCGCAGGCGCTCGTCGGCGCTCTTGCGGTCGTGGATATCACTCGCCGTGCCCACCCACTCGCGAACCGAACCATCCGGATTCAGCAAGGGAACACCCCGCGTGAACATCCAGCGATATTCACCGTCCCGATGACGCAGGCGATACTCGTTGGTGCGAGGTACGGCCACATTGCTGGCAGCACGCACGCGCGCGACGACCCGCTCACGATCTTCAGGATGCACCCGATCAAGCCAGCCGTCCCCGAGCGCCTCCGAAAGCGGCTGCCCGGTCAGTTCGGTCCAGCCTGAACTCTGGACGATCCTGCCATCCGGGCAGGCGCGCCAGACGACGGCAGCACCGGCTTCCGTGAGTGCCTTGTACCGCTCTTCACTTTCGCCGAGGGCGAGTTTGGCGAGTTTGCCCTCATGGATATCCATCGAGGCGCCGAACCAGGCATGGATCGCGCCGGATGGGTCACGCTCCGGCAAGGCGCGGCTCAATACCCAGCGATAGCCGATACCGGCATGATGAATCCGGTGCTCGATCTCGTAGGGCTCTCCGCACGCGATGCTGTGATGCCAAGCACGGCGGGTCGGCTCAACGTCGTCAGGGTGAAGTGCTCCGAGCCACGCATCCTTGACCAGGCCATCAGCGGGCCGACCCACGCTCTCCTCCACACGTCGATTGACGTAATCGAGGCACCCGCGCGCATCCGCCGACCACACCATCTGCGGCATCCTGTCGGCAATCTCGCGAAAGCGAGCTTCGCTGGCGCGAATCCGGTCGCCGGCCATGCGCATTTCCACCAGCCGCATGGCAGCCTGGGCGAGCGCCTTCAACGCGCGCTCCTGCCCATACGAAAGCCCCTCCGGTCTTGGTTTGTGATCGAGCACACAGACGGTTCCGAGCGGCAAGCCTTCGCGGGTTTTCAGCAGGGCGCCCGCATAGAAACGCAGCTGCGGCTCTCCGATCAGCAGGGGGCTGTCGCGAAAGCGCATATCCTCAAAGGTGTCGGGAACCACCAGCAGGTCGCGTCCGAGGATCGCATGGGTGCAGATGGACACGTCGCGCGGTGTCTCGCGCAGATCGAGCCCGCGCACCGCCTTGAACCACTGGCGCTGCGCATCCACGAAATTGACGACGCCGACGGGGGCGTTGCAGACCTCGCAAGCCGCCTCGACCAGTTCATCGAATTCGATCTCGGCCGGCGTATCCAGAATCGCGCAAGCCCTGAGAGCATCAAGGCGGGATTCTTCTGTCCAGCCCTGCGTCGAAAAATCACTGCAACCAGCCACCATCCCCTGCAACTCCGAGGATTAATTGAAACAAACTACCCTAAAAGCTTGCGCGAAAGTGCTCAATAAATCGTTTCACCAAGCGGAAAACACAGGAAAGCGAACGAAATCGAACAGAAAACAATTCTTGGTATTTATATTGATCTCAAAGCAATCCTTAAGCTGATCCATATGTCAGGCATTGGTCAGAACAATGAACACTCCCGGCACTGGTTTGCCTGTTTCATAACGCACCGTGCCTGCCATGCTTTCAGCAACCGTCAAGCCGACCGCCTGCGCGCGCCGCTCCAGAAAACCCGGATCATGAGAAAAGCGCGCATCCATGCCGATCCGGTACCCCCGGGGCGGCGCATCACCTGCATCCTGTACGCTGAACGCGAACACGCCGCCGGGCGTCATCACCCGTGCGAGCGCGTCGAAGATGTGCACCGGATCGCCGATATAGACGATGACATCAGCTGCGAGAACCAGATCGACGCTGTCCATGGACAATGTCCGAAGATGCGCCGTGAGCTCAGCAACAGCGAGGCTGTCATAAACGCCCTTTTCCCGAGATTTCTCGATCATGGCGGGGGCGATGTCGATGCCGGAAAGATGCGTCACCCGGTTGCGAATGGCCTCTCCCATCAGGCCCGTGCCGCATCCAAGATCAAGCGCGCAGGAGAAACGGCGCGCGGCAAACAGCCTGTCGAGGCTGTCACGGATCTGTTGTGGCACGCGGTATCCGAGATCGCGCGTCAGATGAGCCTCGAAATTTTCGGCGTAGGTATCGAACAATGCCCGCACGAAGGCAGGCTGCAACGCATCGGCCTGCGGTAGGGCGCCGAGACGCGCGAGTTCCACACAGACACCGAGCTCGTCGTGCGGTTCGAGGGCCAGCGCGCGATTCAGCGCTGTGATGGCATCCGAGTCGAGGCCCAGCGCCATCCTGCTCCGCCCGAGCAAGGCCCAGGCCGGGGCGAAGCCTTCGTCCCGTTCGAGCGTCTGGTGCGCAAGATCGGCCGCAGCAGACCAGTCCTCGTCTTCGAAATACGCTTGCGCATAGGAATAGCGACGATCCGTAACGAGATCGCCGGAACTGCGGGCGACATAAAGACGCGACATCGGTTTGATTTTCTCAGGGAGCGACGATGCCGATTTAACCGAGTTTCGGCGGCGCGCAAGCCGAAAATCGCCGAACCACATACAGATCACCATCAACCTTAAGTTATCCGCAGGCCAGTGCCGGTTTGATCCAAATTTCGATTTGCTTACAATTTTATCGACTCACGTAGACACAATATAAAATTATTTTCATATATTTTCGGCATTCAATGGTTGGGTATCGCGTGCTCGAACGTCATGGAAAACAGCAATGGCAAATATTCTGCAAACGCTTGAAGCCAATGCGAAAGGCAACGTTGCGGTGCTGTTCGGCATTGCCGCGCTTCCGCTCATGGGGGTCGTCGGCGGCGCAGTCGATTATTCTCGTGCAACAGCCTTGAAAACAGAGATGCACAACATGGCCGACGGAGCGGCACTTGCCATCGTCATGCAGACAAGCAACCTGGGCGAGCAGCAAATTCGCCAGCAGACGAAGGAAGAGCTTCTCAGGCGGCATGGCGGGAGCATCAACGACATATCCGTCGATGGCGAATGGGTGGATGCCGACCATTATCGCGTCGTCGTCCGGGCCGATATCCGCTCCTCGTTGCTTCGTGCCATCCCGGTGCATACAGGCGTGATCACAACCGAGGTTGAAACCGTGGCCCGTCGCCCGGCCATGGCCTGGATTCATGAAAACCCTGAAACCTTCCCGCTCAATGCCGAGGCCAACGACTACAATCGTGTGTACAGCTATTGTTTCGATCCCGCGCGAAGCGACGAGGAAGACAAGGGGCGTCGTGATTTTCGCGTTCTTTTCGACAATGGCGTCCCTGAAAATGAATATGACGAGGATATGTCCGAATGCAACGCCAATGAAACCCTTAGCCTCAAGTTGCGCAATGTGCGTGGCGCACGCCGCAATCCCGAAGAATGGGATGATCCGAATGAAAAGGTCTACGAATATTTCAGCGATAGCGTTCTGGACCCCATTACTCGAACGTACACCCATAATCATAAAGGCTATCGTGTTGGTAATGGCTGGAAATACAAGGAGATTACACTGGAACCAGATACATTCGAGACGGTTCTATGCCCAACCAGAGCGGATTGTGTCACCATCTCGGAGGGGGGTGTTCTTCCGGATTACGAGGACAATCGTAACGCGAATGTCGCAACGGAACCCTGTGAACCGGGAAGCTACATGTATTTTGCCTGGGAAGACCGACCCAGGGGACATGGCTGGACCGATATGGACTTCAATGACATTCGCTTCGTGATCTCCTGTCCGGATTTCGGCGTCGCAGATTCGAGCACCGCGCGCATCGTGCGCTGATCAGGGCTTTTATTTTCGGGAGGCGATGTTGAACAGATCGACAATGGCCGAAGCTGACGTCAATGCTCATGAACTGCTTTTCGAGAATGCGCAGGACTTCCTGCGTATCGGGCGGCTCTATGCCTCGGGCCGCTCCATCCCGGCCGATCCTGTCACGGCCTATCAATGGCTCAGCGTCGCGATCTCCAAGGGATCGCGCGCTGCAGCCGTTGCAAGGGAACACATCATGGGGGAAATGGACCGTGAGGAGTTGCGGTACGCACGCGCCGGGGCGCGACGGCTGATCGCCGCGCTCTCTTGAGCACAGCTTAGACAAACTGCGACAGACCGGGGACCGAGGCCACGAGCGTGCCCATGGCGTCCTCGCCCGCATGTTCGCGCCCATAGGCGAACAGTTCCTTGCCGAGCGGCTGCATCTGGCCCATCGAGACCCCGACCTGCATCAGCTTGCCGCCGAGCGCCATCACACCGCCGCCCATCATGCCGCCCATCGCGCCCATCATGCTCCCGCCACCGGCTGCATCTTCGCCCTTTGCGATCATTTCCTCTGCCTGGGGCATGACCCGGAGCATCTGCTCAACCTCCTCCGGCGGCCCCTCCTTCTTCAGGAACCCGAGAATGATCCCGACGGCTTTCTCGGCTGTCTCGGGATCGAGACCGGTCTTGTGCGTGACCCGGGCTATCAGATCATCCATGGCGGCTTCCTCTCTCGAATCTGCTGCGGCTCGTGCATGAGTGGCCAGAATAAGCATGGCGCAGGACGGGCGACAGGGGCAAAATGATCGTTCACGCATTCGAACGCCGGATTGGTCTCGCCCGACTTGCCTCGAAGTGCCCGGCGCGGCCATCAAGGCAATGAGATCTTGCCCGTCATCACCGAAAGGATACATTCATGGCTGCCCAAAGCTCCCCCGAGGCACAGCTCGAAGCCGTTCTGGCGCGCATCGACGCCGATCACGATTCAGCCCTGGAGCGCCTGTCGCAATGGCTGCGTATCCCCTCCATTTCCACTGATCCGGCCTATGCCGCGGATTGCCGCAAGGCTGGCGAATGGCTCGTCGAGGATCTGCGCGGGCTCGGCTTCGAGGCGGGTCTGCGCGAGACGCCGGGTCACCCCGTCGTGCTGGCGCATCCCGAAAAGGCGCCCTCGGGCGACAGGCCGCATGTGCTGTTCTACGGACATTACGACGTGCAGCCCGTCGATCCGCTGGAGCTGTGGGAGACGCCGCCCTTCGAGCCCCGGATTGCGGAAGGCCCGGACGGGCGCAAGCGGATCGTCGCGCGCGGGGCCGCTGACGACAAGGGCCAGGTCATGACCTTCATCGAGGCCTGTCGGGCCTGGAAGGAGGTCACTGGCAGCCTGCCGGTCGACATCTCCATCCTCGTCGAGGGGGCGGAAGAGGACGGCTCGAAGCACCTCCCGGAGTTCGTCGAGGCCCATCGCGAGGAGCTGACCACCGATCTGGTTCTCGTCTGCGATACCGGCATGTGGGACCCGCAGACTCCGGCGATCACCGTTGGCCTGCGCGGCCTCGTCTACCGCGAGGTGATCGTGCGTGCAGCCGATCGTGATCTGCATTCGGGCATGTTCGGCGGCGCCGCGCGCAATCCCATCCACCTGCTGTCGCGGATCATCGCCGACCTGCATGACGAGGACGGGCGCGTCACGCTCGACGGCTTCTATGACGGCGTCGAGGAGCCGCCGGAGGAGATCAAGGCGCAATGGCGGGAGCTCGGCCTCGAGGCGGAGGATTTCCTCGGCCCCATCGGCCTCGCCGAGCCTGCCGGCGAGAAGGGGCGCATGCTGATCGAGATGATCCAGTCGCGGCCCACATGTGACGCCAACGGCATCATCGGCGGCTATACCGGCGAGGGCACCAAGACCGTGATCACCTCCGAGGCGCGCTGCAAGGTCTCCTTCCGCCTCGTCGGCGAGCAGGATCCGGCGGCTGTCGGTCGTGCTTTCGAGGCGCATGTCCGCAAGCGCGTCCCCGCCGATTGCAGCGTCGAGATCATTGCCCACAAGGGCTCACGGGCCATCGCCCTACCCTATGACATGCCGGCGGTCGCCAGCGCCCGTACTGCTCTCGAAGACGAGTGGGGGCGCGCGCCAGTGGTCATCGGCATGGGGGGCTCGATCCCGATCGTGGGTGACTTCAAGCGCACGCTCGGTCGCGATTCGCTGCTCGTCGGTTTCGGGCTCGATGATGATCGCGTGCACTCGCCCAACGAGAAATATGATCTCGTGAGCTTCCACAAGGGAACCCGCTCATGGGCGCGCATCCTCGCTGCGCTCGCTGCTGCCGGGAAGTGATCCGCAGCCGTCGCCGGTTCACTCCTCTGGCGGCGGCTCGGCTCCCACCCGCTCGGTAATCAGCCCGTAATGCTCGATGCGGCGATGGCGGGCGAAATCGAAGATCGTCTCCTTGCCGAAGCGCGTGGCGTCGAGATCGCAATCATGCACCAGTACGCCGTCACCCTCGTGGCCGAGCTGGGCGACAATAAAGCCGTCGGGATCGACGATCATGGTCCCGCCCATCAGATGGTGCCCGTCCTCGCTGCCCGCCTTGGCTACGGCGACGACCCAGGTCGCGTTCTGGTAGGCGCCGGCCTGTAGCGAGAGGCGGTGGTGGAACAGGCGCTGCTCGATTCCCTCCTCCCCCTTCTGCGAATTGACGGACGGCGTATTGAAACCGAGCACGACCATCTCGACCCCCTGCAGCCCCATCACGCGATAGGTCTCGGGCCAGCGCCGGTCGTTGCAGATGCACATGCCGAAGATGCCGCCCAGCATGCGCCAGACCGGGAAGCCGAGATCGCCTGGCTCGAAATAGCGCTTCTCCAGATGCTGGAAGGCGCGCTCCTCGTCATACTCGTCATGGCCGGGCAGGTGGATCTTGCGATACTTGCCAACGATGGCGCCGGATTTGTCGACGAGGATTGACGTGTTGAAATGGTGCCCGTCCGGCGTCAGCTCGGCGTAGCCGAAGGACATGGCCATGCCGTGTTCGCGGGCGCGGTCGAACAGGGGCTGCGTCTGCGGGCCGGGCATCTGCGCCTCGAACCAGTGATCGGCCTCGGCGCGATCCGCGTGATACCAGCGCGGAAAGAAGGTGGTGAGGGCGAGCTCGGGATAGACGATGAAATCGGCCCCCTTGCCTCCCTCTTTGCCCGCCGCCTCGTCCATCAGCGCGATCATGCGCGCCACAACCTCCTCGCGGGTCTCGGCCTTCTGGATCGGCCCCATCTGGGCCGCAGCGACACGGATCTTGCGCATGGTTTTAGCCCATCTTTCCGGAATTGGTGGCTTGCGCCATGTCGAGATAGAGCGCGCGCAGGCGGCGTGTCAGCGGGCCGGGCTTGCCGTCGGCGATCGGTTTGCCGTCCATCTCCACCGTCGGCATCACGAAGGCGGAAGCCGAGGTGTAGAAGGCTTCCGCCGCATCGAGCGCCTCCTCCACGGTGAACAGCCGCTCCTCCAGCGTGAGCCCCTGCTCCTCGGCCAGACGCATCACCGCCTGGCGGGTGATGCCGGGCAGGATGGCGTTGGAGAGCGGGCGGGTGACAATGCACCCGTCCTTCGTGATGATGAAGGCGGTGGAAGAGCCACCCTCGGTGACGTAGCCATCCTCCACCATCCAGGCCTCGGAGACGCCGGCCTTGGCCGCTTCCTGCTTGGCCAGGACCTGGGCGAGCAGCGCGACGGATTTGATATCGCGGCGTTTCCAGCGCAGATCCGGCACGGTGATCACCTTCGCGCCACTCTCGGCCAGCTTGGAGCCGGTGATCGATTTCTCCTGGGTGAACATGACCACGGTGGGTTTGACATCCGCAGGCGGGAACGGGAAATCGCGCTCCCAGACGCCGCGCGTCACTTCCATGTACACGAGCCCCTCGACGAGCCCGTTGCGCTTGACGAGCTCTTCCTCGAGCTGCGCCCATTCCGCGACCGGATAGGGATTTTCGATGCCGATCTCGCCGAGGCAGCGCACCAGCCGCGCCAGATGCGCATCGTTATCCACGAGCCGCCCGCCCAGAACCGCCGCAACCTCGTAGATACCGTCGGCGAAGAGGAAGCCGCGATCCATGACGGAAATGCGCGCCTCTTCATAGGGGACGAATTCACCGTTGACGAAAACGATGCGGGACATGGACACCTCTCGTGCGACCGGGATGGTGCGTTGCGCACCGGAAGACAGCTTTCTGGCAAGGTGCATGACCCGCACCCTCACCGCAAGTGCAGGCCGCCCGCGTTTCTTCGAAGATGAAGGCGCGCGCTTGCCCGCGCCATTACCAGAGGCAGGAATCGTCAGACCGGCGCGCCTGGCCCGTCATCACCCGCGACAATGCCATCACCCCCGGCGGCACCGGCTTCCCAGCCGAGGATGGCGCGCTTGCGGGTGATGCCCCAGTGATAGCCGGTCAGTGCACCCGAGCGACCGATGACGCGATGACAGGGCACGACGAAGGAGATGGGATTGCGGCCCACCGCCCCACCGACGGCGCGCGCCGCTTTCGGGCGCCCGATCGTCTCGGCAATCCCGGAATAGGTCGCCGCCCGCCCGAAGGGAATGCGCAGCAGGGTTTCCCACACGCGCAGTTCGAAATCCGTTCCGATCATGACAATGCGCAATGGCTGACCCGGGCGCCACTGGTTGCGGTCGAAGATCCTGGCGGCATAGCTTGCCGTGGCCGTCTGATCGGACTCGAAACCCGCATTCGGCCAGCGCCGGCGCATATCGTTCAGCGCCTCTTCGCGCGCACCGTCATCAACGAAGCCCAGCCCCGCCAGGCCGCGCGGGGTTACCACCACGATCGCTTCACCGAAGGGCGTGGGGTGGAAGCCGTAGCGCATCGATACTCCCCCTCCCCCGCTCTTGAACTCACCCGGAGACAGGGCCTCATGGGTGACAAAGAGATCATGCAGCCGCGAGGGGCCGGACAACCCGGTCTCGAGGGCCGTGTCGAGGACACTGGCCGAAGCACCCAGCAAGCGCTTCGCCGCATCGAGCGTCACAGCCTGCAAAAACGCCTTCGGTGTCAGCCCGGCCCAGCGGCGAAACAGGTGATGCACATGGGTGGTGGACAGCCCGACATGGGCAGCGATCGCCTCCAGATCCGGCTGATCGCGCCAGTTTTCGGAGATGAAGGCGATAATCTCGCGCACCGTCTCGTAATCGCGCAGGCTCTCGCGCAGATCCGGCTGCGGGATCATCGTCGCTGGATGGATTTCCTCGGCTGACTGCATGGCGGTGTCACCTCCTGCCACGCAGTCTAGCGAGAGCCGTGGCGGACGACACCCGAAAGCTGCTCAGGTGCGCTCGACCAGCAGTTCCGGCTGGCGGGTCAGTGTCTGGAACACCACGCAGCGATTGCGGGTGAGAGCGATCAGATCGTCGATGGCTGCATCATCCGCATCGGAATCGATCACGAAGCGCAGACGGATCGCCGTGAAGCCCACGGGCACTTCTTCGTCGAGGCCCATGGTGCCGCGAAAATCGAGATCACCCTCGGCGAAGATCTCCGCCTTGCGCAGGGGGATGCCCTGTTTTGCGGCGATTGCTTTCAGCGTCACACCGGCGCATCCCACGAGGGCTTCCAGCAGCATGTCCTCCGCTGCGCGATCGGCACCGGTTCCGCCCGTGGCCTTGTGCAAACCCGTCACCGTGATGGCATGCCCGGTTTCGACGCGGCAGGCGATGCTGTCAGCATCCACGGATCCGCGTGAGCGGAAGGTCACACGCGCCGCATCGGGGTCATCGCGGTACTTGCGCTCGAGGGGTTCACGCCGGGACAGCAAGGGAAACGTCTCCATGGCGTCGTCTTTCCGTAACCTCATGAAAAAACAAGTCAATATGAATTCATTGCCACCCACCCGTCCATCGGGTTTCGCGCATGGCGCGCAGCGGCAATTCCACACATGATTTCGCTGATCGGGACCTGTGCCTGACGTGAAAAGCCGCCGGCGCCGGCATGGCCGGCACCGACGGCGTTCATGCGAGACCGATCAGAGCGCTTCGAGCACCGCGTCGGCGCTGGTCGCGTCGGCCTGGCCGGGAGCCGGCTCGACGGCGAGCCAGGCGACCACGCCGTCATCGACGATCATGGCATAGCGCTTGGAGCGAATACCGAGCCCGCCGCCCGTCGCATCGAGCTCAAGGCCTGTCGCCTTGGCGAACTCGGCGCTGCCATCGGCGAGAAACTCGATCTTTCCTTCGCCGCCCGAGGACTTCGCCCAGGCGTCCATGACGAAGACATCGTTCACGGCCGTGACCACCACGGCATCGACGCCCTTGTCCTTGATGGCCTCAAGATGGGTCAGGAAGCCGGGCAGATGGTTCTTGTGGCAGGTCGGTGTGAAGGCGCCGGGGACGGCGAAAAGGACGACCTTACGGCCCTTGAAAACCTCATCGGTGGTGCGCGGGGCCGGGCCTTCCGCCGTCATCGTGCGAAAAGTCGCGGCGGGAAGCGTGTCGCCAACCTGGATGCTCATTCGGATCTCCATGATTCGGTGTGCTCAATCGGCTCCGCTTACGCGAAAAACCGTTTCGAAAAAATACGTAGTGCATTTCGCCCCCGGATGGAAACCCCTTTAAGCGCAACGAATATGCGCGGGCGCGCTCATCACCGATGCGGTACCCGGCGGGCGACGAGACGCTGGTAGATCAGCCCCACGCCAACGAGCACGAGACCGAGCACGATGAAGGATGCTGCGCGCATCACGCCTTGCAGGCCGGCGAGATCAACGAAGAAGACCTTGAGCACGGCAATCACCAGATAGGCTGCCGCAACGAGACGCAGCCATAGCCAGTCACGCCGCAGGCCGACGAACAGCGCAACGAGCCCGACGGCCAGCAGTAACGCCGAATAGCTCCACAATTCGCCATCGCCCGTCGCGCGCGACAGGCCGATATGCGCTCCCTGGAAGGCCGCGCGGATCGCCATGACGCTCCAACCCGCCTGAAGCACGAGCGCCAGCCCAGCCATGCAGTTGCATTGCAACCGGATCCAGAAGGAGCCTTCCGCGAAACGCCCCAGATAAAGGGCGATGCCCGCAGCGACGATGGCCGGGAGGAGATAGGCGGGCAGAAGCGAATTGAACACAGGCCCGCCGATCACGCGCTCGCCCGTCAGCAGCGGGTTCCAGACCAGCAACAGGCCAAAACCGGCGCTGGCCAGCGCGACCAGGCCGAACACGCGCGCCCCGATGCGGCTCACGGCATCACGACGGCGGCGATCGACATGCACCAGGATGAAGGCGAAGAGCAGGCCGGTCAGCGTCACCGTGCCCATTTCCAGATGCGAGCTCGTCGGCGCGAGTACATCGCCACCATGCAGGGCATGGCGCATCTGGAAGAAGACGAGGAAGGCGGCGAAGGCAAGGCCGAGGCTCTCGCAGAACCGCGCGACCCAGTCCCGCTCCTCCCGCCCGAGCAGGACAGACGCCCCGAGAAAGGCGACGGCAGGAATGCCATAGGCGGGCAGGAGCCAGTTCAGGAGGATGAGTGATCCCGGATCGCCATCGACGATCCCCGGATCCCATACCAGGCGTCCCGCCACGATCACGCCGATTACCGCGACACCATAACGCAGCAGTGGCAGGCGCAAACGGAACGACACATAGGCAGCGCCCAATGCCGACAACCCGAAAGCGATCGTCAGCATGCCGCGATCGAGCTGGAAGACCAGGGCCAGGGCCAGCGCACCCAGCGCGGCGCTGGCCGACAAGCCAGCAAGGAGATTGCGCGTTTCCCCATGCGTCGCCTCCACTCCTGAATCCCCCTTGTAGAAGGCCCGCGCTGCGGCGGCATAGAGCGCGGCGATTCCGGCTGCGGCGAGGGCGAAGGGCGGGTCGGCGACACCGGCCAGCACGCTGCCCGCTCCGGTAAGCCGCCAGTAGACCATCATGAGGATCAGCGTCGGCGCTGCTGCGAAGACCCCCGCATAGCATCCCAGTGCAGCGCGCGAGATCACGCGCCCCTGAAAATCTTGCCGCAGCAACAGGCGCCAGAGCCCGAATACGGCGATCGCCCCACCGTAGAGGATGGCCAGACCGATAAACAATCTCATGCTCGCGGGCCGGGGCACCGGCCCCGCAGGTCCGGGCAGAACCCGCACCGGATCCGCGGCCGCCTCCGCGAGGACCGGCCAGAACCAGAGCGCTCCAAGGGCGACAATGAGCGCGAAAGGCGCAGCTCCCGCCAGCGCCGGCCTGTGCGCCGCAACGAGGCAGATCACGATCATGCCGAGAGGAAACCACAGCGACGGTGCCCCGGGCGCAAGAACGTCAGCCGCCAGGAGAAACACCAGGATGGCTGCGCCGAGCACGCCATGGGCGATAAGATCGAACGTCTGCGCCTGATCTGCCACACCCCGCCAGGCGAGGATGGCGAAGACCAGCACGATCGCGGCACTTTGCACCAGCAGATGCGCCATCGCCGGCAGAGCCGGCCCCTCGAGCAGCAGCACGGCCCAGAGCAACGCCGCGACTGCTGTCGCCATGGCGAGTGCGCGCCACCCGCGCAGCCGCGCAACCGTATAGGCGGCCCCCGCCACGGCAGCGAAATAGGGCACAAGCGGCCATGTCTGCGAACCGTCTCCTCCCGTCAGGACCGGCGCGGCGAAGGCGCCGATCAGCCCGAGAGACGCCAGAAGCGGCCCATGCAGCGCCGCCGCGACCATCGTGCCCGAACCAATCGCTCCGAGCAGGATGATCGCCAGGACCGGGCCGATGAACCCGTAAAGCGCAAAGGCCGCATAGGCCGTACCGAAAGCGCTTGCGGCTCCGGCTGCAGTCACCACCGCTGCGACATGCGCCGGGCCGAGGCCGGGAATCACGATGGACAGATCACGCCTGCGCAGGAATTCGCCCGCGCCGAGCAGCATCAGCGCAAAGGCGGCGCCGAGCCCGATCCGTGCAGCAGGGCCGAGCAACCCCTGCTCCAGCGAGAAGCGCACCAGGAAGATGCCTCCCAGACCAAGCGCGAGACCGCCGATCCAGACCGCCCAGCGCGTCCCAAGACGCTCCTCGATGCCCGGACGCGATGCGCCGCGCGCGGGCATGACTTCAGCCTCGGGCGGATCGGCAGGAGGCTCAGACGGCACGGGTGACGCTTCCTGCCGGTCACCGTCTTCCGGGCTCGCCAGTGCGGCGGCTTCCCGTGTAACGGCATCCGGTTCGGGCTCCGGCGCGGCCTGATCGGAGGCAGGGGATTCCGGCGGTACTTGCGCGAAACGCGCGAGTGCTGCTTCCGCCCCGGCGAGGCGGGCCGTCAACATACGGATTTCGCGCCGCGCATCCACCACCAGGACGAGAGCAATCACCGCCACGATGGGCACGGCGAGCACGCCGAGCGCGAGAAACACAATCAGGATTTCAAAGTCGATCAAGACCACCCCCCGGCACGCTGCATGGCATCCCGATGATCTTGATAGTCCGTCTGCGTCCGAATGTCTCGCCTGCTACGCCTGCTGGAAATCCATGACGAACGGCAACCCCGTGGACACTTCACAGCCACGTCCGATCCGATCAATTGCCGCGCTCATGCGACCCTCGCGCGCGAGCAGCGCATCACCAAGGGCGACGATTCGCCGGTTCGGCGTGGCAAACGGCGCCGCACGGCGCAGGGCAGCGGCAAATGCGGCCTCGTCCTGATCCGGCGCAAGCGCACAAGCCGCCACATAGGCCGCAGCCGGCGAGCGGCTGACGCCGAACCAGCAATGCATCAGGAGAGGCTGCGCCTGCGGCCAGTCCCGCACGAAGCCGAGGATCTGCGCGACATGCTCCGCCTCGGCCAGAATCAGCCCGTCGGCGGCGCTCGCGATGTCGTTGACGTCGATCCGCAGATAATGCGCCCGACCCATGGAACCGGCAGCAGGTTCCGGCATTGAGGGAGAGAGCAGGCTGATGACGTGCGACGGCGCGATGCGCGCTATCGTCGAATCGAGATCAGCCAGGGGACATACATGAATCTGGGACATGCCCGGCCTTATGAACGAGGCCGGTGCAGGGTTCAAGTTTGGCGTCATAGCCAAGTAAAGCTTGGCTCATGATAGCTTCTTACACAACAAAAATTTATGTATTTCAATTGCCCAGAAATCGCCAAAATCTATTCGGCAAGCCACAAAAAGCTCACAATTACGCGAGCACTGGAGCCTACCGTATGGTTAAGCTAAGTTTAACGTTGCTGATTTGCAACGAAGGCTTCGAAAGAGGAAACATTTACTCTTTTACCACTTCTCACCACCATCATGCTGCGTTAGTTTGCAGCGAACTCGAAACAGAGGATGTTCCCAATGAAGCGTATTCTCCTTGCTTCCACCGCACTCGCCCTTCTCGCCGGCCCGGCAATGGCTGCGGACCTTCCCGACCGCAGCCCGGCTCCGGCTCCGGAGGCCTTCTCGGCGCCGCCGGTCTTCACCTGGACGGGCTTTTACGCGGGTGCCAATGTCGGCTGGTCCCAGAATGAAGTGAGCGCAAGCAACCGTGGCTTTACCGGTGTGACTGGCGCCTACCCGAATTTCAGCGGCACGAGTGATGGCTTCATCGGCGGCCTGCAGGCTGGCTATAACCAGCAGTTCGGCATGTTCGTTGCCGGTCTCGAGGCCGACATCAACTTCCTCGGCAATCGTCGTGCGACCGGCAATGCCACTGTGACTGGTGCAGCTGCAGGTGCGGGCGTAACCGGCGTCAGCGCCTCCAGCCGCCTCGACTGGCTGGGTACCGTGCGTGCCCGCGCCGGTGTCGCCTTCGACCGCGTGTTCTTGTACGGCACGGGTGGTCTCGCCTTCGGTGCGCCGGATCAGACCCTGACGCTTTCGGGGCCGACCGGCGTAACGCATCGCGGGTCCGACAACGAAACGCGTCTCGGCTGGACAGTCGGTGCCGGTGCCGAATACGCGATCATGGACAACCTCACGCTCAAGGCCGAGTACCTGTATTACGATCTCGGTCGCAACAACGTGACCGCGACGGCCGCCCAGGCGGGTTTTGCGGGCACCTCGAACACTGCGCGTTTCGAGAATAACGGCCATATCGCACGGGTCGGCATGAACTACCGCTTCTGAGCCATTTGCTCACCAAGCAAGAAAGGCCCGGAGCGATCCGGGCCTTTTTTCGTCGGCACCTGATGGCAATTCAGGTTTTCTGCAATGATTCCACCCGCTCATGGAAAGCCGCCTGCGCGGCTTCGATGGACATCGGCTGCAACAGCGAGTCGCTGCGGGTGCCGAGATTGCGCGGCTGTCCGAAAAAGCGCTCGGCCTCTTCGGGCGCAAAGCCGGCGAGGCGAACGGCTTCGTGACAGGCTGCTGCGCCGTCGGCGCGTTTGGTCAGTGACGCGATCGCGCGGGCGGGCTTCGCCGGCAGGCCGAAATGCAGCCGGATCGCTGCCAGAAGCCGCGCCTCGACCTCCTTGTAGACATCGCCGATCACCGCCTTGAAGGGGGAAATCATGTCGCCGATGACGTATTCCGGGGCGTCGTGCAGCAGGATGCCGAGCCGCTCGGCCCGCGTCAGCTCGCCCGCCATGTCCTGCGCCACCGATTCGACCAGCAGGGAATGCTGCGCCACCGAGAAAATATACTCACCATGGGTCTGCCCGTTCCAGCGGGCGACACGGGCAAGCCCGTGGGCGATGTCTTCCAGCTCGATATCGATCGGCGAAGGATCGAGCAGGTCAAGCCGGCGGCCCGAGAGCATGCGCTGCCAGGCGCGCGGCGGTTGTGGCGTGCGCCGGCTCATGCCCCCCTCCCCGCGTCGAGGCAGGCGCCATGGCGGCAGCAATCGACGAGATGATCATTGGTCATGCCCACAGCCTGCATGAAGGCATAGACAATGGTCGGCCCGCAAAAACCGAACCCCTCCTGTTTCAGGGCTTTCGACAGCGCCCGCGAGACGTCTGTCTCCGCAGGTACGTCCTCGCGTGTGCGATAATAGGGTTGCAGCGTATAACCATCGACGAATTTCCAGCAAAACTGCGAAAAACCCCCGCGTTCCTGGATGCCGATCCAGGCCTGCGCGCCACGGATGGTCGCTTCGATCTTGGCGCGATTGCGCACAATCCCCGCATCCCGCATCAGGCGATCCACGTCATGACTGTCAAACCGGGCGATACGCTGCGGATCGAACTGCGCGAAGGCTGCACGAAACGCCTCGCGCTTGCGCAGGATCGTGATCCAGGAAAGTCCGGCCTGGAAACCGTCGAGCACGAGTTTCTCGAACAGCGCGCGGTCGTCACGTTCGACCACGCCCCATTCTTCGTCGTGATAAGCGATGTAGAACGGATCCGTGCCCGGCCACCAGCACCTTGGGTGACCATCCGGATGGCGGATGATCGACACGGTCTGCTTCATCCCGAGGCGGGCTCAGCGCATGCTGGCGTTAAAGGAGTAGGACAACCCGAGACCGGCGGAGAACTGGTTCGGGGAGCCATGCGTGCGCACGAGCGGCGCATCGCGAACGTCACCGACGAGACGATCATACCGCGCAAAGGCCTGGATCGACCAGTCGGGCGTCATGGCATAGCTCGCCGAACCGACGAAGCCCAGCGAACGGAAACCTGAACCGGGACTATAGAGTGCGAGTTGCGAACCCCGGGCCCGCTGCTGCGCATTCACACCGAAATAGGTCCTGTTGTATTCCGCATTCGACCAGGCCGCACGAGGGCCGGCGGAAAGCGTCAACGCCCCGCTTGGACGCATCACGAGATCCGCACCAAGATCAGCCATCACACCGGTATGGCCACCGAGACCGTGACGCAGCTCCGCGCTCAGACGGAAATTCTGGGTCGCCCAGATTTCGGCAAACGCACCGATCTCCACGGCAAAGCCGACATTGCCGAGGCCTCGCAACGCGGACGCGTCACTCTCGGCACGGCGTCCGCGAAACTTGCCGACGGCGCCGACGCGCACATTCTCGACCTCAAGCAGGCCGATTCGAATGCCGTCATCCGGCGCCTTGAAACGCGAGGGGCCACCGGTGCGGCGGATGGAGAAGATCGGCATCGGGCGAATGCGATAGGACTTGGCACCTTCGAACTGGGGCACCATCCGGCCTTCAGCGCCGATGGTCATCGTCCAGTCGCCGGAAAGCGCGCTCTGGGCAGCAGCTCCGGTGGTGTGAAATGACAAGGCACCCGCACCGATCACCGCCGTGACGGCGATACGACCAGCGATATGGCGGCAAAACGACGGAAGACGCAGGATGAGGGCCATCATCGATCCAATGGTTACGCAACTCTGACTGAGCAGCGATAATGCCGCGTAAACGGTCAATACACTGTTAACGCAGCGCCGGTTTAGCGCCTGAAGCCACGCTTGTCGAGCCCTCAGGAACCAACTGGAAGCGGGATGCCCAGCCAATCAGGCGCAATCAAGGCAATATCCACATTTCCGGCCTGCACGGCTTCCCCTGCGGCAATTGCATCCTCGACCCGATCGAGCCGCAGCCTCGCAAGGCCGCGCGATCCAGTGACGGCCGCGAGGGTTCCTGCGGTCTTCGATCCTGCGGTGATGTCGGTACCCGGTTCCGGCAGGCTCCCCGAAACCGCCGCGACCGGAATGATCCGCGTGCGCGCCGTGCCGCGATGCTGCATCCGCGAGACGACCTCCTGGCCGACATAGCACCCCTTGGCGAAATCCACCCCGCCATTGTGATCCATCAGCGCCTCGTGCGGGAAGGTTTCACCGAAAGCGTAGTCCGAACCGCCCTCGGGCATGCCGAAGCCCATGCGATGGGCCTTGTAATCATCGCCCGACGCGTCGCCCGCCGGCGCATCACCCGCCTTCACGATCGCTCGCCACCCGAGCGCGGCGAGACGCGGATCGGGACCTGCGGCAAGTGCTGTCTGCGGAGCCGTCGCATCACCCCAGCCGGCGATGACGGTGAGATCTTCGGCGCGCTCATCCAGCGTGACCTTGGCGCGCAGGCGGTAGAATTTCAGCCGTCTGGCGAGTTCGGAAAGCAGGTCGCGCCGGCAATCGAGATAGAATCCGCCCTCCGATTCGGGTGCGACATGGAGGAAGAAATCGAACAGGATCTTGCCCTGGGGCGTGAGCAGCGCCGCGAAGATCGGCTTGCCCGGCTGCGCATTGTCCACATCGCTGGTGATCAGCCCGTCGAGAAAACCATGCGCCGCCTCGCCGGCGACATGCAGAACCGCGCGATCATCCAGTCTCGCCAAAGGCATGTCGTGCTCCCGTATCTGGAAAATGGCCGCGAGCGATCTCGCTCACGCTGGAGATAGCCTCGCAGGCGCCTGCACTCAAGGCATGCCGGTGATGACAATGCCCCGGTTTTATCGCATCACTAGGCGCAATCAATCCTGCGACAAGCAACGAGGTGTGCGATGGCGGTTTTCGATCTGATTCTCAAGGGCGGCTGCGTGGTCAATCACGATGGCGAGGGCATCCGCGATATCGGCGTGCGCGCCGGCGCCATCGCCGAAATCGGCGATCTCTCGCA
>Ga0008835_100623_pt1 | contig 29062 bp, 26 predicted proteins | sample HotLakConsoUCCRE_FD_62215 | JGI IMG/M metagenome (GOLD analysis project Ga0008835, IMG submission 62215) | Hypersaline microbial mat communities from Hot Lake, Washington, USA - Hot Lake Consortium UCC-RE (Hybrid Assembly) ... | reverse complement strand
AACGGCATCGTCTTCGCCGGCGTGCAGTTCGGCATCGCGATCATGTCGCTGAAGTCCGAGGACGCGCAGGACGGCGGCCAGCGCCGCCCCGAACCGGTCCGGGCCCCCGTGCTGATCCCCGTCCGGACCGACGACCGCCGGCACTGACAAGATCCGGAGGCCACGATGCCCCGCCCGCCCGAGGAAGTCCTCGCCACAATCCGGGAGCACCGCAGCCGCTTCCGCTGGCTCGGGCTCGTTCTCGCGGTCGTGGGAGCGCTGGCGATCCTGTTTCCGCTCGTGGCCTCCATCGCCGCAAAGGTGATGATCGGATGGTTCCTGCTCATCGCGGGGGCCATCACGCTCTGGCACGCCTTCCAGGCCCGCGGCTGGGGCGACGCCCTCCTTTCGGCCCTGATCGGCGTGCTGCAACTGGCGGCGGGCGTCTACCTCGCCTTCTTTCCCCTCACCGGTCTCGTCGGCCTGACCCTGCTCCTCGGCGCGCTCTTCGCCTCCCAGGGCGTGATCGAGGGCCTGATGTCCCTGCGCAGCCGACCCCATTCCGGCTGGGGCTGGATGGCCGCTTCCGGCGCGGCCTCCCTCGCTCTCGGTTTCCTGCTGATCCTCGGTCTGCCCGGCACGGCGCTCTGGGCGCTGGGGCTGATGCTCGGGATCAACTTCCTGACGTCGGGGCTGATGTTCCTCGCCCTGTCGCGGACAGCCTGACCGGCGGGAAGGCTGTGGCGGGAACCGCGGCATCCGTGGGGGTAAGAATTCCCGAGGACCTGTGTGTACAGGTGGGCGCCAGATAACCGGACCAGGGCCCGGACAGAGCCAGCTCCCTCGGAGTTGCTTAAGGCCACTGGAATTATCCCGTTCACGAGAAGCGCAGAAGCCCGCCGAGGCAACACCTAGGCCGCGCCGCGCCGCTTCTCAAGGCCCCTTCGCCGAGATCGCCGCCCCATGGGCAACTCCACCGTATACACGGCCCTCCGAACGCGCTATCGCAGCGCTTTCCACCCTGCCCTCCGGGGCAGGCCGCGGCGCCGCGCGCCGCCCGGCCCCCTCAGATCGGTTTCCAGATGATCCAGACCCTCTCCGATGCGCTTGCAGAGCGCGGCTACGACGCGCTGACCCCCGTGCAGGAGGCCGTCACCGACCCTGCCCTGCGCGACGCGGACCTTCTCGTCTCCGCGCAGACGGGCTCGGGCAAGACCGTGGGCTTCGGCCTCGCCATCGGGCACACCCTCATGGGCGAGGACGAGACCCTCGGCCCCGCCGCCGCCCCCCTCGCGCTCATCGTCGCCCCGACGCGGGAGCTGGCGTTCCAGGTGATGCGCGAATTGCAATGGCTCTATGCCAGGGCCGGCGCCCTTGTCGCCTCCTGCGTGGGAGGCATGGACATGCGCGACGAGCGCCGCGCGCTGGACCGGGGCGCCCATATCGTCGTCGGCACGCCGGGGCGCCTGCGCGACCACATCCAGCGCGGCTCGCTGGACATGACGTCCCTCCGTGCCATCGTCCTCGATGAGGCCGACGAGATGCTCGACCTCGGCTTCCGCGAGGATCTGGAGTTCATGCTGGGCGAGGCCCCGCCCGAACGCCGCACTCTGATGTTCTCCGCCACCGTGCCGCCGATGATCGCGACGCTGGCGAAACACTATCAGCGCGACGCCGTGCGGGTAACAACGCTCAGCGACCGCAGCCAGCACGCCGACATCGCCTATCAGGCCCTGCGCGTGGCCCAGCACGACGCCGAGAACGCGATCATGAATGTGCTGCGCTACCACGAGGCGCAGAACGCCATCGTCTTCGCCAACACCCGCGCCGCGGTGAACCGCCTCGCCGCGCGATTCGGCAACCGCGGTTTTTCGGTGGTCAGCCTTTCGGGCGAGCTCAGTCAGACCGAGCGCAGCCATGCGCTTCAGGCCATGCGCGACGGCCGCGCCCGGGTCTGCGTCGCCACCGACGTGGCCGCCCGCGGCATCGACCTGCCCAACCTCGAGCTGGTGATCCACGCCGAACTGCCGACCAATGCCGAGGGCCTCCTGCACCGTTCGGGCCGGACGGGGCGCGCTGGCCGCAAGGGCATCTCCGCCCTCGTGGTGACCCCCAAGGCCCAGCGCCGGGCAGAGCGCCTGCTCGCCACCGCCCATGTCACCGCAGAATGGACCACCGCCCCCGGCGCCGACGAGATCCGCGCGCGCGACGAGGAGCGGCTTCTGGCCGATCCTGTCTGGTCCGAGGAGATCACCGAGGACCAGGCCGCCTTCGCCGGGAAGCTGCTGACGCTCCATCCGCCCGAGGTCATCGCCGCCGCCTACCTGCGCCTCTTCCAGTCGCGGCACTCCGCGCCCGAGGACCTTGCCCCGCCAGATGCGCCCATGGCCGAAAAGCCCCGCGGCCCCTTCGGCCCCGGCGTCTGGTTCCGCCTGTCCGTGGGCCGCGACGACCGCGCAGAGGCGCGCTGGCTCCTGCCGCTCCTGTGCCGCGCGGGCCGGCTCGACAAGAACGACATCGGCGCGATCCGGGTGCAGCAGTCGGAAACCTTCGTGGAACTGTCAGAAACCAGCGTCGCGGGCTTTCTCAAGGCCCTCGGCCCCGAGGGTCTGCTGGAAAAGGGCGTGACCGCCCAGCGCATGGACGCGCCCCCCGAAGCGGGCCGCGCTCCTGTGCCCGCGCAGCCGCGCCCGGAGCCCCGCCCGCCGCGCCCCGCGCCCACGCCGGAGGCTCCGCCCGCCGAGGCCCCCGCGCCGGTCGCAAGGCCCGCACCGGCCGTGGCCGCTGCCCCCCGGCATGCGCCGGAACCCGTGACGCCGGCCCCCGCCCCGGCGCCCGCGCCCGCGCCCCGGCCCGAGGCCGCGCGCGCCGAGAAGCCCCGGGCTGACAAGCCCCGCATGGACAAGCCCCGCACGGACAAGCCCCGATGGGACAAGCCCGGCGCCGACAAACCGCCGCGCACCGGCGAGAAGCCGAAGAAGCCCTGGTCGAAAGACCGCGCAGGGGCGGACGGCAAGCCCCGTAAACCCTACAGCGGCCCAAGGTCGGACGACCCCCGCAAGGGCCCGGGCAAGCCCGGAACCGGCGGCAAGCCCCCCTATGCTGCTGCGAAACCCGCAGCGCCCCGGGCCGAAGCCTCCGACACCTCCAAACGCTTCGTCCCGCCCGGCCGCGCCCCCGAAGGCAGGCCCGCCGGCCCCGGCAAGCCGAAATACGAGGGCGGCAAGCCCCGGACCGGCAAGCCCGGCGGCGGAAAACCGGGCGGCAAGCCCGCAGGTGGCAAACCCGCCTTCGGCAAACCCGGCGGGAAGCCCGGCGGCGGCAAACCCGGCGGCCCGAAGCGCACGTCCGGCGGCACCCAGCCCCCCAAACGCCGCCCCTGATCCGACCCGTAGGGTGCGCCTTCACTGCGCACCTTCCGCAACCATCACGGGCGCAGCCGTGCGCGTCAAATGCGCACCCTGCTTCCCGCGCCAGGGTGCGCGTTCATCCGCACCCGTCACGCCCCTCCCTACTCCTTCTCCGCCGCCGCGACGTTGGCCTTCACCGCCCGGAACGCATCCGGCGTCACGGAAATCGAATCGATCCCGTACTCCACCAGCAACCTTGCGAAATCGGGATCGTTCGACGGCGCCTGCCCGCAGAAACCGACCTTGGCCCCCACCGCATGGGCCCGCTCGATCACCGAGCGGATCATCCACTGCACCGCCGGATCGCGCTCCCTGAACACATCGGCCATGGCCTCATTGTCCCGGTCCACCCCCAGCGTCAGCTGCGTGAGGTCATTGGACCCGATGGAGAACCCGTCGAACCGCTTCGCGAATTCCTCGGCGAGGATCACGTTCGAGGGCACCTCGCACATCACGTAGACCTGCAGACCCTTCTCGCCGCGCTTCAGCCCGTTCTCCGCCATTACGGCCAGCACCTTGTCGGCCTCCTCGGGCGAGCGGCAGAAGGGGATCATCATGATCAGGTTGTCGAACCCCCGCGTCTCCCGCACCTGCCTTATCGCCCGGCATTCGAGGGCAAAGCCGTCCTTGTAGCCCTCCGAGTAATAGCGCGACGCCCCGCGCCAGCCGATCATCGGGTTCTCCTCGTGCGGCTCGAAGCCCGACCCGCCCAGAAGCGCGGCATATTCGTTCGTCTTGAAATCCGACATCCGCACGATGACCGGGTTCGGGTAATGCACCGAGGCGATCCGGGCGAGCCCGTAAGCCAGCGTATCGACGAAGAAATCCGGCTTCTCCGCATAGCCCCGCGTCAGCGTCTCGATCTCCTCCTTCACCGCCTCGTCGGTCAGCGTATCGAACCGCGTCAGCGCCAGCGGATGCACCTTGATCGCGTTGTTGATGACGAATTCCATCCGCGCGAGGCCCACGCCATCGGCGGGCAACTGCCACCAGCGCGAGGCCGCCGAGGGATTGGCCATGTTGAACATGACCTTGGTCTTCGTCTCCGGCATGTCGCCAAGGTCGATCTCCTCCACCTCGTAATCGGCGATGCCCTCGTAGACATAGCCCTCCTCGCCCTCGCAGCAGCTGACCGTAACCTCCTGCTCGTCATGGAGCACATGGGTCGCGTTCCCGCAGCCCACGATCGCCGGCAGGCCAAGCTCCCGGCTGACGATGGCCGCATGGGACGTCCGTCCGCCGTGGTCCGTGACGATGGCCGAGGCGCGCTTCATGATCGGCACCCAGTCGGGGTCCGTGGTCCCCGTCACCAGCACCCCGCCGTCGATGAACTTGTCGATCTCCGAGGCATGCTCGATCAGGCACACCGGCCCCGCCGCCACAGCACCCCCGACCGACAGCCCCGACAGCAGCCGCTTGCCCTTGTCCTTGATCTCGTAGGATTTCACCGCGCCCTTGTCGGCCCGGCTCTGCACCGTCTCGGGCCGCGCCTGCACGATGTAGAGCTTGCCGGTATCGCCGTCGCGCGCCCATTCCATGTCCATCGGGCAGCCGTAGTGATCCTCGATCGTCACCGCCATCCGCGCGAGATCGCAGATCTCCGCCTCGCTCAGGACGAACTTGCCGCGCTCCTCCTTCGATGTCTTGACGTTCTTCGTGGCCTGCCCGCCCTGGGCGTAGATCATCTTGATCTCCTTCGCGCCCAGCGTCCGCTCCACGATGGGCACCAGCCCCTCCCTGTCGAGGAACGGCTTGAAGACCATGTACTCGTCCGGCGTGACGGCACCCTGCACCACGTTCTCGCCCAGCCCCCAGGCCGCGTTGATCAGCACGACCTTGTCGAAGCCCGATTCGGTATCGAGCGAGAACATCACTCCCGAGCCCCCGGTATCGGAGCGCACCATCAGCTGCACGCCCACCGACAGCGCCACCTGCATGTGCTCGAACCCCTTGTTCTCGCGATAGGAAATCGCCCGGTCCGTGAACAGCGAGGCATAGCACCGCTTGCAGGCGGCAAGGATCGCCTTCTCCCCCTCGACGTTGAGGAAGGTCTCCTGCTGGCCCGCGAAACTGGCATCCGGCAGATCCTCGGCCGTGGCCGAGGAGCGCACCGCGCAGGAGGTGTCGGTCTTGCCCGACCGGCGGTCCATCTCGCGGTAGGCCTCCTTGATGTCGGCCAAGAGGTCCTCGGGCCAGTGCCCCTCCACGATCATCTGCCGCACCTTCTGCCCCGCCTGGGACAGGGTCAGCCGATGCTCGTTCAGCGCATCCATCGTGTCGGAAATGCGCGTCTCGAGATCGTTCGCCGCGATGAAGGCGCGATAGGCGTCTGCGGTGGTGGCAAAGCCCATGGGCACGTCGATGCCCTGCGGCGCCAGGGTGGAGACCATCTCCCCCAGCGACGAGTTCTTGCCCCCCACCGTGGCGACGTCGCCGCGCTTGAGATCCTCGAACCAGATGACGTTACCGGACATGGCGGCCTCCCTTGAACCGAAATCGGGGCCACCATCGCCTCACCGGATCGTGCCTGCTTTGACGCAAGTCATGTTTCTCGTCGCTTTCCCGGTGGAAACTGAAGCTCCGTAGCCAACGGAGACCGACGATGGGACAGTTTCACAGCGTTCCGGCAGTCGCCGGGCGTGCCGTCGCCCGAGGGGACAGCCAGCCGGACCGACAGGCCGAGCCCCGCAGGGCCATGCGCCCGCCCGAGGGCCAGCGCTCGCCCTGGGCAGACCCCGCGCCGCAGGACAGCGCAGAGAGCCCCGACATCACCGCCCCCTTCCTCGCCGCGGTCCTCGCCCGCGTCGCCGCCAACCTCTGCGGCCCCGGCAGGGACGGCCCTCAGGCGTAGGGTGCGACCAGCGGCAACAGCTCCACCCGCGCGCCCAGCCGCGCGGCCAGAAGATAGGTCCCCGCCACCTTGCGCTGGAGCAGAAGCACATCCACCGGCGGCACGGTGGCGAAATCCCCCGCCATCCCGATCTCCATCCCCTTGGCGCGCAGCCGCGTCACGAGATCCGATGCCCCGAAATCGAACGCCCCCGCCTGCCGCAGCGGCGCGGAGGCCATCCGCGCCATCTCCACCATCGTCCCGACATGATGCGGCGGCGTCCCCGCATCGGTCAGGCCCAGCGCCGCGAAGCTCTGCCGGATCGCCGCGCTATCCTCTGCTAGCGTCGCCCGCAACAGCCCCCGCAGCTCCGCAGCCCGCGCGGGCGCGATCTCCTGCACTGCGCCGAAATCCAGCAGCACGATCCGCCCCGTGGCAGGGTCATAGCGGTAGTTCGCGAAATTCGGATCGGTCTGCATGAGGCCCAGCTCATAGGTCTCCCGCAGCACCAGCCGGATCAGCGCCGCCGCCACCCGGTCCCGCACCCCGGCCTCCTCCCGCGCCAGCGCCTCCACCGGTTCGCCGGGCAGGAACTCCATGGCGAGGATGCGCCGGGTACAGAACTCTTCCGCCACGCCCGGCACGGCAAAGGCGGGATCATCCGCCAGAAGCCCCCCGAACCGCGTCAGCGCCGCCGCCTCCCGCGCATAATCCGCCTCCTCATGGAGCTGCACCCGCGCCGCCTCCAGCAGCGGCGCCATGTCGAGGCCCTTCGGGACCGCGCCGGACCAGCTCATCAGCCCCGCGAGGTTGCCGATATCGCTGTCGATGGCCTCGGCCACGCCCGGATACTGCACCTTGATCGCCAGCACCCGGCCCTCCTTCGTCTCCGCCCGGTGCACCTGCCCGATGGAGGCCGCGGCGACAGGCGTGGTCTCGAAGCTGCGGAACCGGCGCAGGAAGTCCCCGCCCCATTCCGCCGTCAGCACCTGTTTCAGCTGGCGCGGCGGCATGGTGTCGGCGGTGTCCCTGAGCCGCGCGAGGATCTCCGCCAGCTCCGGCGCCAGCAGATCCCCCGCCTCCATCGACAGAAGCTGGCCCACCTTCATCGCCGCCCCGCGCATGGTCGCCAGTTCCCGCGCCAGCCGCGTCGCATTGCCGGGCGTCAGCGCCATCTGCGGCAGCCGCGGCCGCTCTCCGCGGGCAAGGCTGCGCGCGCCTTCGGCGGCCATGCCGCCTGCCAGCCCAGCCCCCAGCGCGCCCAGCCGCGCCAGCCGGCCAAGCCGCGTGCGCGGCACCGGAACCGATCGTCTGCCTGTCATGGTCTGTCCTTACGCCCCGACCCTGCCAGATAGGCCGGCCGCGCGGGTTGACACGCCTCGCCCATCCGGTAAGAGGCGGACTTCAACCGATTGCCCCGGGCGCCCGCGCCCGGCCCGCCCGAGAGGAGCCCGCCATGGCGAAACCGACGACCATCAAGATCCGGCTGAACTCCAGCGCGGGAACCGGCCATTTCTACGTGACGAAAAAGAACGCCCGCACCATGACCGAGAAGATGGCGGTCCGGAAATACGACCCCGTCGCGCGCAAGCACGTGGAATACAAGGAAGGCAAGATCAAGTAACTTGCCCGGTGACCGACGCAGACCCGAGGCCGCGCCCGCAAGGACCGCGGCCTTTTCGTTTGACCGGCGCGACCGTCACCCGACCCGTAGGGTGCGCTTTTAACGCGCACCCTTGCCATGACGTCGGGCCATGGTGCGCGTCAAAAGCGCACCCTACGAAGAACAACGCTTCCGCCGAAAAGGTTAACGCCGCAGGACAGTTTTCGGAAAAACTCAGCAAAAACAATTATTTAATTGCCCGTCCACATGTGGACGCCCGAACCGGCCAGACCTCGGGAGGATGGTACCGCCTCCCTGGCTTGAACAGGGGACCTCCGGATCCACAATCCGGCGCTCTAACCAACTGAGCTAAGGCGGCACTGGCGGGCGATCTAGCCGCGCCCGGGGCCGAATGCAACCCTCAGCCGAGGTCGATCTCCCAGGCCTGCTCGATCAGATCCACCCCGAAGGACCGCACCGGCCGCGCCTCCGTCAGCCGCCAGCCGAACTTCTGATAAAGCGCACAGGCCGCCCGGTGACTCTCGTGGGTCCAGAGCTCCATCCGCCGGTATTCCGCGGCCTTCGCGAAGGCCATGCAGGTGTCCAGAAGCTGGTGTCCCAGCCCCTGCCCCCGCGCCTCCGGCACGATCAGAAAGAGCCGCAGCTTCGCCGTGTCCCGCGCCTTTCCATGACAGCAGAAGATCGAGCCCACCCGCGCCCCGTCCTGCTCAGCGATCCATGCTCTCTCCCGCGCGGGGTCGGCATGATCGACGTAGTCGGCGACGATCCCCGCCACCAGCGGCCCGAAGCTGCCGTCGAACCCCTCGGCTTCGGCATAGAGCGTCGCATGCCGGTCCACGACCCACTCGGCGTCGGTCTCCTCGAAGGCGCGGATGCTGATCCCTGTCATGCGCCATCCTCGCCTCCGCCCCCTTGCCAATCAAGCCCCGTCGGAGGATAGGCTTCGCCCGCATATGAGGAGCCTTTCCCATGGGGATCGACAGCGAACGCGACATCGAGGCCAACCTCCAGATCGGGCCGACCGACCGCGGCATGGTCCGCCTTTACATCGAGGCCGCCGGCGCCGAGATCCCGATGGATTTCGAGCCGGAGGAGGCCGAGGAGATCGCCGAGGAAATCCGCGCCGCCGCCGCCGCCGCGCGCAAGCTCACCGCCCGGAAAGGCTGAGCCCCGGATCGCGCGCCAGATGCGCGCGCAGGGCCGCGGTGCGGGCGAATCTCGCCATCATGGCCTTGCGCCGCGCGGGCCCCAGCTTCGCCTCCGGCGCCATCCGCAGGATCTCCGCGTCATAGGCATCGGCCACGATCAGACCGGTGCCCTCGGGCAGCAGGTCCACCGGGAAATCCTCGTCCACCGCCCAGAAATAGCGGTCACAGAACGGCAGGTAGCCCTGCCACTTGCCGTCCGACAGGAAATCGGCCCGGCTCGACTTGCACTCCACGATCCAGATCTCGCCCTTCGGTCCCAGCGCCATCACGTCGACCCTCAGTCCCCGGTCGGGCACAAGCTCCTCCACGGTGACGAAATCAAGCGCCAGCAGATGCCGGCACACGCCCCGCGCCAGTAGCTGGCCGGGCCGCGGGGCAGAGGAAAGGAGATCGTCGGGCATGGTCCAACCATGAACAAACCGGAAACATAATCAACCCCCGACTCCGCGTTCCGGCTTGCACAAAGCCCCTCCCGCCTCCTCATCTGGCCGGAAATACCTCCCGCCGGAGGCAAACAGGCCCCGCGGCCGCGCAGCGGCCGTGGGGAGAGACCGGCGCGCGCAACGCGCGCTCCGCCGCATCACGGCGGGTGACGGTAACGCGCGGATGGCCTGTAAGCCGGATTCTGTCTGCCGCGCCGAGGCGCGGGAGATGGCCATTCCTCTGGACGACGCGTTACCGCGCCGCCTCCAGCTGCCTACCCGGGTCTCTCGGGGCAGGCTCCCCTGCCGTTTCCGGCGCGAGACCCCTATTCGGCATTGCTCCCGGTGGGGCTTGCCAGACCGGTGCTGTTGCCAGCCCCGTGGTGGGCTCTTACCCCACCGTTTCACCCTTACCCGGGGCGCAGCCCGGGCGGTCTGTTCTCTGTGGCGCTTTCCCTGGGGTTGCCCCCGCCGGGCGTTACCCGGCACCGTGCCTTCTTGGAGTCCGGACTTTCCTCCACGGCCTCGGCCGAAGCCTCCGCCGCAGCGGCCATCCGGCCATCCGCGCGCCGCCTACATGGGCGGCGAGGGCCCGGGCGTCAATCGCGGGATGCACCCGGCCGGAGGAATTCCCGGCCCGCCGCGCCTCAGTCCGGCCGGACCGGCCAGCGGGCTGCCAGCTCTTCGGCCATGGCAAGGTCCGCGGCATCGACCACACCCGCTAGGGGCCGGAACCGCTGGCGGAAGGCATCGAAGAGCACGAGCGCCTGGTTCCCGCGATAGCCGAACCTTGTCAGCGCCGCCACCAGCCGCGCGAGCCGCTCCGGACTGGCCTCGAGGGCCTCGCCGACGGACGTCGCCGCCTCGGGCCAGACGGAAAGCCCCGCCGCCGCCAGCCGCGCCCAGGGAAAGAACCGCCCGGGATCGATCTTGCGCCCCGGCGCCATATCGGAATGCCCGATCACGCGCTCCGGCGGGATGTCATGGCGCGCGAGGATATCCTCCAGCAGCCGCTCCAGCACCGCGATCTGCGGCTCGGAATACGGACGCGTCCCGTCATTGAAGAGCTCGATCCCGATCGAGCGCGAATTGACATCCGTGACCGCGCCCCAGGCACCGACGCCCGCATGCCAGGCCCGGTCCGCCTCGTCCACCAGCTGCAGGAGGGTGCCGTCCTCGTCGATCAGGTAATGCGCCGAGACCTTGTGCTCCGGCGCGCAGAGCCGGTCGCGGGCCGCCTCGCAGCTGTCCATGGAGGTGTAATGTAACACGACAAGGTCCGGCAGAACCCTGCCGCGCCGCGGACCGAAATTCGGACTGGGGTGCCGGAGCGCCCCGGGACGCCACATCAGCCACCCCGAAGCGCGCGGAACGGCGCAGGATCCCAGGCGCAGGCGAACCCGTCGCCGTCGGGGTCGATCCCCAGACGGTCCCGCTCCGGCCCGCCCTGGGCGAGGAAATCGCGCTGCGCCGCCTCGGCCGAAGGGTAGAGCGCACAGGTCCGCGCGGCGCGGTTGGCATTGGGGGCGAAACGCCGGTGGACCTGCTGGCCGACCACGTTCGTGGTCTGGAGCGCATAGGCCACGACGTTCGGCCCCGCATTTCCCGCCGCCCGGTCAGGGAGCGCGCCCGGGGTCACCACCTGATAGCTCGCGGCCAGACGCGCCTGGCGCTGGGCGTCGTTCTCGATGGAACGCTGGGCCGAGACCGCATCGAAATCCTGCTCGTTGGACAGGCCCGTATTCCCCACGAGCACCGGAGCGGCATTGGCGGGCGAGGCCTCGATCCCGCCGATCCGGCCCGCGGCCAGGGCAGGATCCACCGCCCGGGGCGGAAAGCCCGGAGGCATCCCGTCCGCCGCGCCCGTGGCGCTGAGCGGCGCGCCGGGCGCCGCGGCCGTCTGTTCCTCTCCCCCGACCCGGCTCGGCTGGGCGCCGATCCCCAGCGCCGACAGTTCGTCGAGGGTGATCGCGCCATCTGCGGTCGCGGGCCCGGTCTGAAGCTGGCGCGTCCGCTCGGCCCGCTCGGCAGCCGATTCGCCGGGCGCGCCAAAGCCCACGCCCTGGGGGGGATTGCTCACCGGGGCCTGCTGCGCGCAGGCCGCAAGGGCCAGACAGGCCGTGCCGATCACAAACATCCGCATGGGGTCCATCCTCCGGTCATGCCGGAGGGCGGACTACCACCACTTTGCGGGTTTGGAAACGAATCCCGCCGCACGTTCCAGTGCGTAGGCGGTGCTCAGCAGATCGGCCTCTTCCCAGGGCCGCCCGATGAGCTGCAAGCCCAGCGGCAGCCCCGCCCGGTCCACCCCCGCGGGCACCGAAATCCCCGGCAGACCGGCAAGGTTCACGGTCACGGTGAAGACGTCGTTGAGATACATCTGCACCGGATCGGCCTCGGCCATCTCTCCCAGCCCGAAGGCCGCCGAAGGCGTGGCGGGCGTCAGGATCGCATCGACGCCTTCGGCGAATACATCGTCGAAATCCTTCTTTATAAGGGCACGAACCTTGCGGGCGCGGTTGTAATAGGCGTCGTAGAACCCCGCCGAGAGCACGTAGGTCCCGACCATCACCCGCCGCTTCACCTCAGGCCCGAAGCCCTCGGCCCGGGTCTTCTCGTACATGTCCACGATGCCGTCGCCCTGGGCCAGCGCCGCGCGGTGGCCGTAGCGCACCCCGTCGTAGCGCGCGAGGTTCGAGGAGGCCTCGGCGGGCGCGATCACGTAATATGTCGGCAGCGCATATTTCGTGTGCGGCAGCGAGATATCGACGATTCGCGCCCCCGCATCTTCCAGCATCCGGCGCCCCTCGGCCCAGAGCGCCTCGATCTCGTCGGGCATCCCCTCCATGCGGTATTCGCGCGGGATGCCGATGGACTTGCCGCGGATGTCGCCCGTGAGCGCCGCCTCGAAATCCGGCACCGGCAGATCGGCGGAGGTGGAATCCTTGGGGTCATGCCCCGCCATGGCCGAGAGCAGGATCGCGCAGTCGCGCACGTCCTTGGCCATGGGGCCCGCCTGGTCGAGAGACGAGGCGAAGGCCACGATCCCCCAGCGCGAGCAGCGCCCGTAGGTGGGCTTCAGCCCCGCGATGCCGGTGAAGGCCGCGGGCTGTCGGATCGACCCGCCCGTGTCGGTGCCCGTGGCACCAAGGCAGAGATCCGCCGCCACCGCCGCCGCCGACCCGCCGGAGGAGCCGCCGGGCGTCAGCTGCCGGTCGTCCACCTTCCAGGGGTTCACGACAGGGCCATAGACGCTGGTCTCGTTGCTCGAACCCATGGCGAACTCGTCCATGTTGAGCTTGCCCAGCATCACCGCCCCCGCGTCGCGAAGCTGCGCGGTCACGGTCGATTCGTACTCGGGGCGGAAGCCCTCGAGGATTCGGCTCGCGGCCTGGCTCGCCACGCCTTCGGTGCAGAAGAGATCCTTGATCCCCAGCGGAATGCCGCAAAGGTCCGGCGCGTCCCCGTCCTTCAGCCGCGCATCGGCCGCGCGGGCGCGCTCCAGCGCCAGCTCCGGTGTCTTGTGGACAAAGGCCCCCAGCGCGTCGGCGCCGTCGATGGCCGCGAGGCAGGCCTCGGTCAGCTCGACGCTCGTCACCTCGCCCTTCCTGAGGGCGTCGCGGGCGGCGGCGATGGTCAGTTTCGGCAGGTCGGACATGCTCACTCCACCACCTTCGGCACGGCAAAGAACCCCTCGCGGGCATCGGGCGCATTGGCCAGCACCCTGGCCTGCTGGCCCCCGTCCGTCACGACGTCCTCGCGCCGCTTGAGCCGCATCGGCGTGACGGAGACCATGGGCTCCACGCCCGCGACATCCACCTCCTGCAACTGCTCGATGAACCCGAGGATCGTGTTGAACTCGGAGGCGAGCGCGTCGAGGTCGCCCTCCGCCACCCGGATGCGGGCGAGATGGGCCACCTTGCGGGCGGTATCGCGGTCGATCGACATGGGCGGACCCCTTGCTGCGGATGCCGACCGGCCTTAGCCCCTCGCCGCCCGGCCTTCAAGCGGGCGGGACCGGCGCAGATCGCCGAGATAGACGAGGATCATCCAGCCCAGCATGACGCCGTTCAGGATATGCCACATGAAATGGGTGCCGAGAGGGACCGCCTCGCAGACCCCCATGTCGAGCGACCGGAACACCAGACTGGCGCAAAGGATGCCCGCGCCGATGCCGAGCCCCCGCGCCGTCTCTGGCCTGCGGGTGCGCAGGGCCACCGCATAGGCCGCGATCAGGATCGGCACCGGCCAGTAGAAGGCCGAGATGCCGAAGAACGGCAGCCGCTCGATCAGCGGCGTAGCGACGATGGTCAGGGGAACGAAGGCCGCCGCCCCCAGCGCCGCCAGGGGCCAGCCCAGCCCCCAGAACTGCCGGTTCGCAGCGTAGATGTAGACAAGGATGTAAAGCAGGATCGGCGTCGTGTCCGCGGCCGCGGCCCAGGCCGTCGCGTGGGTGTGGAACAGATAGCTGCCCACCCCGATGGCCGCGAGGATCACCGCCAGCAGACGTGCCAGCGGCGCGCCCGCCGTGCGCGGCCAGACATAGGCGGCGGCGATCAGAAAGGCCGCGTTGGTGATCGCGTTCACCGGCTCCGACCAGTAGGAGACGTCGGTCCGCTCGCAATAGATGTCGATCTGCTCCATCCAGTCCATGTTACGCTTCCCCCGATTCACCTGTCCGACACGGGAGATAGACCATGAAGATCGTCTGGCTCGGCCATTCCGCCTTTCGTATCGAAATCGGCAACGAGGTGCTGCTGATCGACCCCTGGCTGGAGGGCAATCCCGCCTTCCCCACCGACCGCCGGGCCGAGGCCATCGCCGGCGCCACCCATATCCTGCTGACCCATGCCCATGGCGACCATGCCTCCGAAACCCTCGCCGTCGCCGCCGACACCGGCGCCCCGGTCTGCTGCGTGCACGAACTGGCCGAACTCTGGCTCGGGCCCGCCGGCGTGAAGGCCAGGGGCTTCGGCAAGGGCGGCACCCTCGCGCTCGACGGCTGCACGGTCACCATGGTCGCGGCAGCCCATTCCTCCTCGCTCGACTTCCTCGACGCCCCGCCCCCCGCCGGCAGCGAGGCCGGCTTCGTGATCAAGGGCGAGGGCCGGTCGGTCTATGTCTCGGGCGACACCGACGTCATGGCCGACATGGCCCAGATTGCCGCGCGCCATGGGCCGGATGTGGGCCTCCTCTGCTGCGGCGGGCATTACACGATGGACATGGAGGGCGCTGCCTTCGCGGCGCGGACCTTCTTCGACTTCAAGACCGTGATCCCTTGCCATTACGGGACATTCCCGATCCTCGCCCAGTCCGCGGCCCCGCTGGTGGAGGCCCTGCCCGGGGTCGACGTGCGCACCCCCGCCGTGATGGAGGCCGTCACGCTCTGATCTCCTCGCCAACGAATTGCCGATGGAAAACCCCGAACCCCTTGGGTAGTGTCTGCCCATGGCAGCCCTACAAGATATCGCGGCAGCGGCCTTTCTCGGGGTGGAAACCTCCCTTGGCGGCCGGCGCTGGGTCGGCCCCGGCATCGAGCAGGACCGCGCGGCGGAGGCTCTGGCCCAGACAACCGGCCTGCCCGCGCCCGTCTGCGCGCTTCTCGCCCGCCGCGGCGTCCTCGCCGGGGCCGCCGAAAGCTTCATGTCCCCCGCCCTGCGCGACCTGCTGCCCGACCCGCTGAGCTTGCGCGACATGGCCCCCGCCGCCGACCGCCTTGTCGCCGCCGCACTCCGGCGCGAACGCATCGCGGTCTTCGGCGACTACGACGTGGACGGCGCCTGCGCCTCGGCGCTCCTGCATTCCTGGCTCCGGTCCCTCGGCCTGACCCCCACGATCTACATCCCCGACCGCATCGACGAGGGCTACGGCCCCAACGCCCCGGCCATGGCGGACCTCGCCAAGGGCCACGACCTGATCCTCTGCGTCGATTGCGGCACGCTCTCCCATGACGCGCTGGCGGCAGCAAAAGGCGCGGACGTCATCGTCCTCGACCATCACCTCGGCGGCGAGACCCTGCCGCCCGCGCACGCCGTGGTGAACCCCAACCGGCAGGACGAGAGCGGCGATCTCGGCCATCTCTGCGCCGCCGCCGTCGTGTTCCTGACCCTGGTGGAGGCCAACCGCCGCCTGCGGGCGCAAGGCACCAAGGGCCCCGACCTGATCGCGCTCCTCGATCTGGTGGCTCTGGCCACCGTGGCCGACGTGGCCCCCCTCACCGGCGTCAACCGCGCCTTCGTCCGCCAGGGCCTCGCCGTCATGGCCCGCCGCGAGCGTATCGGACTTACGGCCCTCGCCGACGTTGCCCGGCTCGACACCGCCCCCGTCGCCTATCACCTGGGCTACGTCCTCGGCCCCCGCATCAACGCCGGCGGGCGCATCGGCGCCGCCGATCTCGGCGCGCGGCTTCTGTCCACCACGGACCCCCACGAGGCCGCGGCGCTGGCCGAGCGGCTCGAAAAGCTCAACGAGGAACGCCGCGAGATCGAGGCCGCCGTGCGCGACGCGGCCCTCGCGCAGGCCGAGTCCCGCGGCACCGACGGGCCGTTGGTCTGGGCCGCGGGCGAAGGCTGGCACCCCGGCGTCGTCGGCATCGTCGCGGCCCGGCTGAAGGAGGCCACGAACCGCCCCGCCGTGGTGATCGGCCTTGACGGCGACGAGGGCAAGGGCTCCGCCCGCTCCGTCACCGGCGTCGACCTCGGCGCCGCCGTGCAGCGCCTGGCCGCCGAGGGCCTCCTGCTGAAGGGCGGCGGCCACCGCATGGCCGCGGGGCTGACCGTGGCCCGCGACCGGCTGGAGCCCGCCATGGCCCGCCTCGGAGAGTTGCTCGCCCGCCAGGGCGCCGGCGCCGGCGGCCCCCGGGATCTGACCATCGACGCCCTGCTGATGCCGGGCGCGGCCACCCGCGATCTCTGCGCCGCCCTCGACCGCTGCGGCCCCTTCGGCCAGGGGGCCCCCGCCCCCCGCTTCGCCTTTCCAGACCTCGCCGTCGCACAGGCCCGGGAGGTGGGCCAGGGCCACCTCAAGGTCCGCTTCCGCGACGGCCTCGGCGGCACGCTCGACAGCATCGCCTTCGGCGGCCTCGACACGCCCATGGGCCGCGCCCTGATGGCCCATTCCGGCGCGCGGTTCCACATCGCCGGCCGGCTGGAGGTCAACGTCTGGCAGGGCCGCGAGAGCGTCCAGATGAAGCTCGAGGACGCCGCCCCCGCCTGACCCGGCGACGGGGGCCGAATTTTCCCAGACAGCCCTTGCGCCCCGAAAACGCTTTGGCTAAAGCACGCCTCACCGCCAGCGCGGCCCGTTCGTCTATCGGTTAGGACGCCAGGTTTTCAACCTGGAAAGAGGGGTTCGATTCCCCTACGGGCTGCCATTTCCCCGCCAGATCATTGCCAGTCACTCCGCCGGGCGCCTTTGCGGCAACCCCTCAGGCGCCGTCCCGGACAGCTTCGGCCCAGGCCCTCAGCAGCACCGCGGCGGAGGCGGCGCCCGGGTCGGTGTGGCCGATGGAGCGCGCGCCGAGCGTCTTCGACCTGCCGCGCCGGCTCTGCATGGCTTTCGTGGCCTCGGCCCCGCGCTCCGCACCCTCCGCCGCCGCGCTCAGGCAGTCGGCCGCAGTGCCGCCCCGGGCCGCGACCTCGGCCGAGGCCGCCACGGCGGGCCTCCAGGCGTCGACCATGGTCTTGTCGCCCGGCGCGGCGCCGCCGAGGCCGGTGATCCCCGCCGTCATCCCCTCGAGCCAGGCCTGTACCGCGCCCGAATCGAGGTTCATCCGGTCCGACACCGCCTCGCCCGCCGCGCGGAAACCCGCTGCATAGAGCGGCCCCGCCGAGGCGCCGACCGCATCGAGAAACGCCGAGGCCATGGCCTCGCAGAGTCCGGTGATCGTGGCCTCCGGCCCGGCCTCGTCGAGGACGTCCAGAATGGCCTTCCACCCCGTCTCCATGGTCAGCCCGTGGTCGCCGTCGCCGATCGCCCCGTCGAGCGCGCTCAGCCGGCCCTGCTCGCGAAAGATCGCCGCGGCGGCGGCCCGCATCATTCCGCGGAAGAGGGCGGGCGTGATCTCTCCCTCCGTCTTCAGCGCGCCCACCGGACCGCGCGCCTCTGCCACCGCCGACCGTCTGCGCCCCTGGCGCCGGACGGGCGGCGCATCGGCGGCGGCCAGCGTCCCCACCTGCAGCGCGGGCGTGTCGCAGGGATGATCGAGCCAGCGCCCGAGATCGCCGTCGAGCTTCATCACCGTGACCGACGCCCCCTCCATGTCGAGCGAGGTGCAGTATTCGCCAACCCAGCTGCGGTGGATCGGGACCCCGCGCGCGCCCAGCACCTCGGCCACCCGCCGGTGCAGCACATAGAGTTCCAGAAGCGACGTGGACCCGAGCCCGTTGACCAGCACCGCCACGCGGTCCCCCGGAGCCAGCTCCAGTTCCTCGAGGATAGGCGCCAGCAGACGGTCGGCCACGGCATCGGCGCCCTCTGCCGGAAGGCGCTCGATGCCGGGCTCCCCGTGGATGCCCATGCCGATCTCCATCTCCCCCTCGGGCAGCACGAAATTCGGGCGGCCCGTCTGCGGCAGCGTGCAGGCCGACAGCGCCACGCCCATGGTCCGCGTCGCGCCATTGGCGCGGGCCGCCGCTGCCTCGACCGCCTCGAGGGGCAGGCCCATGTCCGCCGCGGCCCCCGCGACCTTGAAGACGAAGAAATCCCCCGCGATCCCGCGCCGCTCCCCGATCCGGTCCCGCGGTGCCGAGGCGATGTCATCCGTGACGACGAAGGACCGCGCCACGATGCCCTCCCGCGCCAGCTCCCGCTCGGCCATGCCGAAGTTCATCACGTCGCCGGTATAGTTCCCGTAGAGAAACAGAACCCCCGCCCCGCCATCGGCGGCGAGGCCCGCATCCACGATCTGCGCCGGAGATGGCGAGGCGAAGATGTTCCCCAATGCCGCCGCATCGGCGAGCCCGCGCCCCACGTAGCCCGCGAAGGCCGGCTCGTGCCCGGAGCCGCCGCCCACCACGATGCCGACCTTGCCGTCCCGGGGACCGTTCAGGGCCACGATCGCCCGCCCCGTCTGCCCCTCGACGCAGAGATGGGCCGGATGGGCCGAGACCATGCCCGCGATCAGGTCCTCGATCAGGCGATCCGCGGCGTTGATCAGCTTCTTCTTCATGCCGGTTCCTCCTGCCCCGGTCCCGCAAGGATGCCCGACGCACCTTCGGGCGCAAGACTCATGCCATGGCGACGCAGGAGCAGCTCCGCAAGGTCCTCGAGCTCCGCCGTCCGCCGGTCCTCTTCCCAGCCCAGAACCTCTCCTGCCAGCGCGCAGATGCGCCCGGCCATCGCCGCGTCGATCCGGCCGGTGATCGCGAGATCGGTCCGCCGCAGAACGATATCCTCGAGCCGCCCGACCCTCTCGGCCCGCGCGATCCACCGGATTTCCGCCTCGCTGTAGGCGCTGTCCCCCAGCCAGACGGGCGCCGCCCCCTCCGCCGCGGCCACCGCCGCCGCGGTCGTCCCGTACCGCTCCAGCAGCCGCGCCGCGCGCGCGGGCGCGACGCCGGTGGCGGCGGCGCAGTCGGCAGCCCACGCGGCCCGCGCCCCGGGCGTCGTCGGCATGTCGCGTCCCCCGCCGATCGGCAAGAGGTCGGTCGCGGCGCGGCGCGCGGCGCCGAGCTCGGTCAGCACCCGGTCCGCCACCTCGGCCGCGAAGGCCCGGTAGGTCGTCCACTTGCCGCCCACGAGCGAGATCACGGGAAACGGCCTCTCCTCCGACGGCGGCGAGACCGGCGCGGAATGGTCGCGCGAGATCAGCCCCGGCGCCACGCCCTCCGAGGCGGGCAGCGGCCTCACACCGGCATAGGCATGGACGATCTGGCTTTCATCGAACGCGAGCCCCGGCAGCAAATCAGAGAGCGCGCCCATGAAATAGGCCACCTCGTCCTCGGTGCAGCGCGCCGCATCGGGGTCACCATCGGGAATGTCGGTCGATCCGACAAGGGCGCGGCCGGCATAGGGGAAGACCAGCAGGATACGCCCGTCATCCCCCTCGAAATAGATCATCCGACCGTCGAGCTGCCGCAGGAGCTCGGGGTGATCCAGCAGGATGTGCGAGCCCTTGGTGCCGCCGATCAGGCGCGTCCCGAGGCCAAGTCGCGCGTTGACACCGTCGATCCACGGCCCCGCCGCATTCACGACGATCCGGGGCCGGATGCGCCGCGGCGGACCGTCCGGCGGTGCCAGCGTCACCACGCCGTTCAACTGCCCGGCCACCGGCGTCCAGTTCAGCGCCTCGGACCCCGGCATATCCGCAAGCGCATCCTGCACCAGTTCCAGCACGAGCCGTTCCGGCCCGGTGATCGCCGCGTCGTAATAGGTGCCCGCCGCCTTGATGCGCGGGGTCAGCGCCGGCAGCGAGGCCAGCGCCTTTGCGCGCGACAGGAACCCGTGTTTCGGCATCACCCGGGCGCGCGCGCCGAACCGGTCGTAGAGGACGAGGCCCGTCTTGATCAGCACCGCGCCCCGGCTGCGCTGCGCGGACGTCCGGCCGAAAAAGGTCAGGATCGCGGGCCAGATGCCGCGGGCCCAGGATTGGATGGGGATGAGCGTCGGCAGCGGCCGCACCAGATGCGGCGCGTTGCGCAAGAGGAGGTTGCGCTCATAGGTCGCCTCGGCCACGAGCCGGAACTCTCCGGTCTCGAGATACTTCAGCCCGCCATGGATCAGACGCGACGGCGCGGCGCTGGTGCCCGATCCGAAATCGCCCTTGTCGACGATGAGGCACCTGAGCCCCTGGGCGCAGAGATCGCGGAACAGCCCGGCACCGTTGATCCCGGCACCGATGATCAGGACATCGACCTCCGTCGCCTCCGCCTCAGTCATCCCCTGCGGCCCTGCTCTGCCCGTCGAGTGCGTTGACCGCGGCCCACGTCCCCTCGAGGGCCGCGCCACAGGCGAGGTAGGTCCGGTACCGCGACTCGTAATGGGCGTGGCGGTGCGCGTCCGGCACATGGCGGACCGACCGCGCCCCGAGGTCGCGCGGGTCTGCGTCGAACCGATCGAAGGCGCCCACGGCCGCGCCCGCGCAGAGCGCCGCGCCCCAGGCCGCCGCCTCGTCCGTATCGGTCACCGTGACGGGCATCCCCAGCACATCCGCAAAGAGCTGCGCCACCACCGGGTTGCGGGAGGCGCCGCCTGTCAATCGCGCCTCCGAGGCCGGAAAGGCGCCGCGCAACGTGTCCACATGCTCCCGGTGATTGAAGACGATCCCCTCCATGAGCGCCGCCAGCACGTCGCCCCGGTCATGCCAGCCGCGCAGACCGATCAGGCTCGCGCTCGGGTCGGCGCCGCGCGGCGAGCCGAAGAGATAGGGATGATAGACGACAGAGGCGGCCTTGCTCAGCCCGCGCTCCAGTGACGGGGCCAGGACCTCGTGGATGGTGCTCCCGGCCTGTTCGGCAAGGATGCGGTCCGCAGCGCAGAAGGTGTCGAGGAACCAGTCGTAATTCGTGGTGGAGGCGGGCGAGATCGACATGTTGTTCCACAGCCCCGGCTCGATCGCCGCGCGGCAGAACCAGCCCGGATCGACAGCGGGCGCGGCAGAGACGCATTCGTTGATGGAATAGGTCCCGGCCACGATCCCCACCACCCCCAGACCATGGGCACCGATCCCCAGCGCCGAGGCGGTCACATCGTGCAGTCCCGCCGCCACCGGCGTGCCCTCGGCGAGCCCCGTCAGCGCCGCCGCCTCCGGCGTGACGCCGCCCACGATCTCCGCCGAATGGGCCACCTCCGGCAGGGCATGGCGCAGCGCCCCGAGTCCGAAAAGCGTCAGTGCCTCCTCCGACCAGAGCTGGCGCGTCACATCCGCAAAGGAGGTGCTGGCCTCTGTGCGGTCCGTGCCGATGGTGCCCGTGAGCCGCGCCCTGAGCCAGTCCTTGCAGGCCAGCACATGCCCGATCCGTTCGAACCGTTCCGGCTCCCGGTCCCTGATCCAGCGCAAGAGCGCCGACGGGGCCGAGGCATGGGGCACCTGCCCCGTCAGCCGCAGGCTCACGAGGTCGGTCCCGTCCCCCTGCCAGGCCTTGACGACCTCCGAAGCCCGGCTGTCGAGCGACAGCACCCCCGGCCCCAGCGGCGCGCCCTCCCGGTCCAGCAGGTAGACGCCGTCGCCATGGGCCGTCGCCGCCACCGCCGAGATCTCGCCCGGCGCGGTGCCACTCGCCTCCATGACCTCGCGGATCGCCGAGGCGGTCTGCCGCCAAAGCGCGTCCATGTCCCGCTCGACATGGCGCGGCGCGGGCATCGACTGCCGGACGTTGCGCCGGGCGACCGCGATCTGCCGTCCCCCGGTGTCGAAGATCACCGCCTTCGTGACCGTCAGCCCGCTGTCGATCGTCAGCACCCGGCTCATCTGCCCGCCCCCTCCCGCGCCGGCACGGCCGCCTAGTCCGTCCGGTGGCGCGCGTCGACCGCGTCGATGGCACCCACGTTCCCGGCCGACCGTCCCTCCGGATCGAAAGTCGCGGCCAGAAAGGCGTCGGCGATGTCCTTGGCCAGTTCCGTGCCGATCACGCGCGCGCCCATGGTGATGATCTGCGCGTTGTTCGAGGTCGCGGCCTTTCCGGCCGAATAGGTGTCGTGGCACTGCGCGGCGCGGATGCCCGGCACCTTGTTCGCCGCCATCTGCACGCCGATGCCGGTCCCGCAGACGAGGATCGCCCGCTCGTATTGCCCGGCCATCACGGCCGAGGCGACCCGTTCCGACATGTCGGCATAGAACTTGTCCGGCCCCTCCTCGGTGTGCGACACCTCCGACACCTCGTGCTTTTCCGCGAGGTACTCCGCCAGAACCTTCGCGAGGCCCTCTCCGGCGCTGTCGCCGGCCACTGCGATCTTCATGGTCTGTCCTTCCTGTCAGAGTGCGGCGGCACAACGGCCCAGAATGTCGAGATAGCCCTCGACCTTCCAGGCCGACCGCCCGATGAAAAGCCCGTTCACATGCGGGCAAGCGATCAGCTCCTCGCAATTCTCCGAAGTGACCGAGCCCCCGTAGAGGCAGGGCACCCGCCGCCCCAGGACATCGGCGGCGACCGCGCCGATCTCCGCCTGTCGCGCGTCGGCATAGTCGGCGGAGGCGGGCGTGCCATGCTCGCCGATGGCCCAGACCGGCTCATAGGCCAGCAGGATCGGCCCGGCGCTCCCCGAGACGCCTGCGAGAGCGCCCCGCACCTGCGCCTCGAGGACCTCGCGCGCGCGCCCGCTCTCCCGGTCCGCGAGGGTCTCTCCAATGCAGATCAGGGGGATCAGGCCATGCCGCAGCGCGGCGGCGGTCTTCAGCCCGACGGTCTCGTCGGTCTCGCCGAAATGCGCGCGCCGCTCGGAATGGCCCAGTTCCACCATGTCGAGCCCGCAATCGACCAGCATCGGCGCGGAAATCTCTCCGGTCCAGGCCCCGGCATCGTCCCAGTGCATGTTCTGCGCCCCGACCTTGACGCTCGCCCCGGACAGCAGCGCCTTCACCTGCCGCACGGCGGTGAAGGGCGGGACGACGAACCGCTGGATCCGCGGATCGCGCCCAGCGTCCGCCTCCGCCAGTGCTCTGGCGAAGGCCTCCGCTTCCGCCAGCGTCTTGTTCATCTTCCAGCTCGTGCCGATCCAGATGTCGGGGGTGCTCATGCCGCGGCCTCCTCGGGGTGGGCGATGGTCAGCGACAGGCCCGCGCCTTCGAGCTCCGCGAGGACCTCGGGCCGTGGGGTGCCGTCGGTGATGATGTGCCGAAACTCCGACAGCGCCGCGAGACGGTAGAGGGCCGCCTGCCCGAACCTCCCGTGACTGACCGCAAGGCAGCAGGTCCCGGCCTGCCGCATCATCGCCCGTTTGCACCGCGCCACGCTGTCATCCATGTGGAACACCTCGAGCCCCGCCACGGCGGGCGACGAGAGAAAGGCGATGTCCGCCCTCAGCCCCGCCAGCGCCTCCTCCGCCACCGAGCCGAGATAGGCGTTGAACTTCTGCGAATAGACGCCGCCGATGGCGATCAGCGTGATCCCTGCCGCGCCCTTCAGCGCCTCGAGAACCGCGACATTGTTCGTGATCACCGTCAGCGGCCGCTTCTCGGGGGCCATCCGGCCCAGCACGGCCGCCATGGAGCCGTCGTTGATCATCACCGTCATGCCCGGCTCCACGAGGGCGAGCGAGGCCCGCGCCATCGCCGCCTTGGCCTCCGCACCCTGTCGTTCGCGAAACCGGAAATCGCTCTCGAACCGCGTGCCCGACCGGATCGTGGCCCCGCCACGGATCTTGCGCAGCAGCCCCTCCGATTCCAGTTCGTCCAGATCGCGGTGGATCGTCATGCGCGACACGTCGAACCGCAGCGAAAGCGCCTCGAGCTGGACCTCTCCGTCCGCCACGAGCACGTCCATGATGCGCTGCCGCCGCTCGTCGCGCTTCATCGGCCCTCCCAGATAACGTAACACTATGCATCACAAACTAACACGTCAATCGCATGACTATGTGATTTATCCTGTGACAAATGGCCCGCCTCCCCCTCATTCCGCCAGCAGCAGCTGCGCCGTGCGCTCGTCGGTGATCAGGCCCGACAGATGCCCGCTCGTCAGGATCGCGCGCAGCGGCTCGACCTTTTCGGTGCCGCCGGCGATGGCGATGATCCTGTCGCCGCGCCCCTTTTCCAGCGGCACCGTCACCGTGCGGGCGGTCAGGGGCGTGTCGACGATCGCCCCCTCCCGGTCAAAGAAATGGCCGAGCATCTCGCCCACGCCGCCGGATCTGGAGATTTCCTCGATCTCCCCCGGACGGATCAGCCCCGACACGACAAGCTGCGCCGAGGCGCCCGCCGACCCGACGCCCACCACCTTGACCGGGGCGGAGCGCGCGATCTCCAGCACTTCCGAGACGCCGCGCTGGGCCAGCAGCACCTTCCGGTCCTCGATGGAATTGGCGAAGAAGGGAACCGGCAGCACGTAGGAGCTGGCCCCGGTCTTCACCGCCAGCATGTACATCACGTCATGGGGGTTGGCCGTGTAGCTGCGGGTCAGCCCCCCCATGAGCGACACGAACCGCCGGTCCGGCATCGACAGGTTCGGCATGGCCTGAACCATCGAGGTCAGCGTCCGCCCGTGGCTGATCCCGATGGTCGTCACTTCCCCCAGATCGAGGAGCCGCCGCAGGAACGAGGCGCCCGCGCGGCCCAGCGTCCGCAACGGCATGCCGCCCTCCTCAAGATCGGGCGCGACCTCGCAGACCTCGAGCCCGTAGCGCCGGCGCAACGCCTCCTCCAATTCGATGCAGGCGACGATCTCGCCCTCGATGCTGACCTTGACCGCACCCTCGGCGACCGCCTTCTGGATCAGCCTGTGCGCCTTGACCGAGGGCACGCCGAGGCGCTTGGCCACCTCCGCCTGCCGCAGCCCGCCCACGTAATGCAGCCATGCCGCCCGCAGCGCGAGCGAGGTCTCGGCGTCCGGGGAGCGATCCTTGGCCATGTCCTGCTCCCTTCCTGTCCTGCGTGACCCGCCCCGACCCGTCAGACGTCCAGCGCCGCGACCATCCGCACCGCGGCGGCGGCCTCGGCGCCCTTCGCCGCGAAATGCGCGCGAAAGAAGGTCCGGTGCTCTTCCGTGGGCTGGAAATGATGGGGCGTGAGAGAGACCGAGAAGGTCGGAACCCCCGTTGTCAGTTGCGCCTGCATCAGCCCCTCCACCACCGCCGCCGCGACGAAATCATGGCGATAGATGCCGCCATCGACCACCAGCGCGGCGCAGACGATGGCGTCGTGCCGGCCTGCGCGGCCCAGTTTCTGCGCGAGCAGCGGCATCTCGAAGGCCCCGGGCACATCGAAGACCGAGATCTCGACCGGCGGTCCCGCCTCCGCCATCGCCGCCTCGAACCCCACGAGGGCCTGATCGACGATATCGGCGTGCCAGCGGGCCTTTACGAAGGCGATCCTGAGGGTCTCTGTCATTGAATTTTCCGGTGTGGAAACGTGAACGTATGGCTCCCCCGCAAGCGGGCAAGGAACCGGGACCGAGGGCCGCGCGCCCTCTCAGAACTTCAGATCCTGCGCCCCGCTGTCGATATGGGGCGCCCAGAAGGCCACACTCTCGGCGATCTCCGGGATCACCTGCCGGTCATTCGGTTCGCGCTCCTTGAACGACAGCTCGAGGCATATCTCGTTGGCCTCCGCCCCTCCGTCGGCAAGGGCCTGCAGAAGCGGGCCGGGCTGGACCGAACCCCGCGCGTTGTAGTCGGCGGTAAAGGGCCGGTGCCCCGACTTGTCCAGCATCGACTGCTTGATGTGGATGATCGGGCTGACCTTGGGCACCGCCCGCGCCCAGGCATAGGGATCGGTGTCGGCGGGATCGGCGCTGGTCACATCGCCGTGGTCGATGTCGGCCATCATCCACATGGGGATCGCCATGCGCGCGGCGGTCAGCCGGTCCTGCAACGCAAGACAGGCCGCAATGGTCTCCCCGAACTCGCGCCCCACGCTCATCGGCTCCCAGAACACATGGTCGAGACCGGCGGCCTTGCCGTGTTCCGCCACTTCGGCCCAGCAGTCGATGGCGATGCGGATCAGGCTCTCCCGGCGCCCGTCATCGTCGAAATCCCGGAACGTCATGATTGCGAATTGCGTGCCCACCGCCCGGCCGCCCAGATCGCCGATGATGTCCGCGAAGGTCTTGAACCAGTCGACGTAATGGCGCCGCACATCCGCGTCGGGATGCCCGAAGTGATTGAGCCGCCCGTAGGGCCCCGTCATCCCCGAGGTTACCCGGCACCCGCTCCGGTCCAGCGCACGGTCCATCTCGCGCGTCAGCCGCCGGATCACCGGCCCGGGCCAGTCCGGATTGATGAACTCGTGGGTGAGCTGGATATCGCGGATGCGGATGTCCCTGGCGATCGCGCCGATCAGGTCGTCCGGCTCGGCGAACCGGTTCACGAGCGGATTGGTGTTGAGAGACAGCGTCAGCGCCATGTCACGCGGCCTCGGCATGGGTGCGCCGGAACCAGTCGCCGAAGGCCGCCTGTTCGGCCGCGCTCAGGTGCAGCCGGTGCTTCGTGCGCCGCCACAGGATGTCCTCCGCGGTCTGCGCCCATTCATGCTCCATCAGATAGCTGACCTCCGCCTCGTAGAGATCGCCGCCGAAATGCCGTCCGAGCCCGGCCAGCGAGGTCTCCCCGCCGACGATCAGTGCCACCCGCGTACCGTAAAGCCGCCCGTAATGCCGCCTCAGGCTCTGCGGCATCCACGGATAATCCCGCTTCATCCTGCCGCTGAAACTCTCGTAATCCGCCTTGGGCATGTCGCCGCCCGGCAGCGGGGCGGAGGCGGTCCAGTCGCGCGCCATCCCCGGAAAGAATTTCGCCAGACGGTGCATCCCGCGTTCCGCCAGCTCCCGGTAGGTGGTGATCTTGCCGCCGAAGATGTTCAGCAGCGGCGCGCCCCCCACCTCGTCGAGATCGAAGACGTAATCCCGCGTCACCGCCGACGGGTTGCCCTGCCCGTCATCGAAGAGCGGCCTCACCCCCGAGAAACTCGTCTCCACATCCGCGGGCGTCAGCTCTTCCTTGAAATAGCGGTTTACCGCGTCGATCAGGTAGCGGATCTCGCCCTCGTCCGCGGTCACGCTCTCCGCCGCCCCGTCATAGGCGATGTCCGTCGTGCCGATCAGCGCCTTGTCGCCCTCGTAGGGATTGATGAAGATCACCCGCTTGTCGTTGTTCTGCACCAGATAGGCCTGCTCGCCCTTCCAGAACTTCGGCACGATGATGTGGCTCCCCTTCACCAGCCGCACGTTCCGCGCCGAATTCGACCGCGCCACCCGGGTGACCACATCGCTCACCCATGGCCCCGCCGCATTCACCAGAACGCGCGCTCGAAAGCTGCGCCGCTCGCCCGTCACGCTGTTCGCCACGGTCACATGCCAGGCCCCGTTCTCCCGGCTGGCGGAGACGCAGGGACTGCGGGTCAGCACCACGGCCCCCCGCTCGGCCGCGTCCACGGCGTTCAGGATCACCAGCCGCGCGTCGTCGACCCAGCAATCGGAATATTCGAACCCTCTCGTGTAGCGGTCCTTCAGCGGCGCGCCCTCCGGATCGCGGCGCAGGTCGAGGCTGCGAGTCCCCGGAAGCCGCACCCGCCCCCCGAGATGGTCATAGAGGAACAGGCCCAGCCGGATCAGCCAGGCCGGCCGGTCCTGCGGGCTGTGGGGCAGCACGAACCGCATCGGCCAGATGATGTGCGGTGCGTTGCGCAACAGCACCTCCCGCTCGATCAGCGCCTCCCGCACAAGGCGGAATTCCCGGTATTCCAGATACCTCAGCCCGCCATGCACGAGCTTGCCCGACCGCGACGAGGTCCCCTGGGCAAGGTCGTCCTTCTCGCAGAGCACCACGCGCAGCCCCCGCCCCGCGGCATCCCGCGCGAACCCGGCGCCGTTTATGCCGCCACCGATCACGAACACGTCGACTTCGGATAGGTCACTCATGTCGCTGCTCCCTCTGAGGACCGCCGCACCGCCATCCGGCCCCAGACCGGGGCGAGGCCGTCGCGCGCGGCGCGGTAGGACGTGAAAAGCATGTCGTAGAGCGGCACAAGCCCCGGGTCCGGCGGCTCCGCCTCCTGCAGGAGCGGCGTGACCCACTCCGCGATGCAGGCATCCATGTCCGGATAGGCGCCGATCGCCACCGCCGCCATCATGGCACAGCCCGCGGCCCCCGCCTCGTCCCGCGCGGAGACCCGCACCGGCGTGTCGAGCGTGGCGGCCAGAACCCCGCGCAGGGCGGCCGACCGCGCCGCGCCCCCGGTCAGCCGCAGTTCGCCGGGCATGTCGCCCATGGCGGCGTAGCAGTCCCGTGCGGCCATGCCGATGCCCTCGATCACCGCGCGCAGGAGATCGGGGAACCGGTGCCCGGCGTTCAGCCCGACGAAGGAGGCGCGCGCATCCGCATCCACGAAGGGCCCCCGCTCCCCCGCCTCCGAGATATAGGGATGATAGATCAGCGCCCCCGGCGCCGAGCGCGCCATCCAGCTGTCGATCCTCTGCACGATCTCGCCATGGCCCGGCGCCGTCCCGAACTCCCCCACGAGATCGGCCGCCAGGGCCAGCGCCCAGTCGATGTTGAGCGTGGCCGCCATGTTGGTCTGCACCTGCGTCACGAGCCCCGGCACCGGCAGGCAGATCACGTAGCCCGTGCCCTCGGCGTTCAGATGCACCCGGTCCGCCGTCACCGCCCGCATGTGCACGCCCGTCGATCCCACGGTCGAACAGGCCGCGCCGGTGTCGCCGGTATGCACCCCGGCGCCCAGCGCCGTCATCACCATGTCCACATAGCCGAGGCAGACCGGCGTCCCCGCCAGCAGCCCGGTCGCCTCCGCCGCCGCTCTGGTCAGCGGAAACACGACCTGCGAGCCGTCCACGATCTCGGGCAACAGGTGCCGGCGCGCATCGAGCCCCAGCGCGCCGATCACCGTGTCGCTGTACGTCCGGCTGCGGAAGTCCCCGAAGGTGAAACTGGCTTCCGACGGGTCCGTCGCCCGGACCCCCGTCAGGTTCAGGAACAGCCAGTCC
>Ga0008835_100622_pt1 | contig 29066 bp, 36 predicted proteins | sample HotLakConsoUCCRE_FD_62215 | JGI IMG/M metagenome (GOLD analysis project Ga0008835, IMG submission 62215) | Hypersaline microbial mat communities from Hot Lake, Washington, USA - Hot Lake Consortium UCC-RE (Hybrid Assembly) ... | reverse complement strand
GCTCCGGCTCATCGCGCGGCATGGCGCGCTCGAGGCCACCAAGGCCGAGGTGCAGGGCTGGGCCGAAAAGGCGCAGGTCGCGCTCGAGTCGTTGCCCGCCCACGAGATCCGCGACACGCTCTCCGATCTCGCCGATTACGTGGTCGCGCGTCTGCGCTGACCGTCAGAGCGGCATCCCGGGCTTCACCCGGGGCGCGGGGGCGACCCACCAGCCCATCTCCGACACCTGCACGGCGCGCGCGGCGCGGCGGGCGTGGTCCATGTCCTTGACCAGCCCGACGCAGGTCGCGCCCGATCCCGACATCGTCACGGCTTTCACGAGGGGCTGGCGCCGCAGGGTCTCCAGCGCGCGCCCGATCTCCGGTGCGATGGCCTCCGCGGCCTCGGTCATGTCGTTGCGCTGACGCGAGAGCCAGTCGCAGAAGCCCTCGAAATCGAGCCCGGCGGGCACCTCCTCCATGGGCGGGTTGTTGCGGGCGGTCATGGTCTCGAAGACGCGGCCCGTGGGCACCTCGACCTTCGGGTTGACGAGGACCATGGCGAAATCCGGCAGGCCCTCCACCGGCGTGATCCGCTCGCCGATGCCCTGCATCCGGATCGGCAGGGGGCCGGCGTAACAGGCGGGAACGTCGGCGCCGAGAGCGGCGAGGATCGGGTCCGCGGGGGCGGGGGCGGGAACGTCCCAGAGCTTCGCCAGAAGCCGCAGCGCCGCCGCGGCATCCGAAGAGCCCGAGCCAAGACCCGCAGCATGGGGCAGGGCCTTGTCGAGGCTCAGCGCCGCGCCGAGCCGCACGCCGTGCCTTTCCTGGAGCGCTGCGGCGGCCTGCAGGACGAGGTTGCGCCCGTCGTTGGGCACGCCCATGGCGAAGGGTCCCGTCACCTGCAGGCTCAGATCCGTCGACGGCCGCGCGGTCAGAAGATCGCCCAGCCCGGCGAACACCACGAGGCTGTCGAGGTCGTGGTATCCGCCCGCGCGCTGCCCGGTCACGTGCAGCGTCAGGTTGACCTTCGCCGGCGCCGTCAGACGCAGCGCGTCACCGGGTCTGGGGATGATTGCCATGGGCCACCGTCACGATTTCTGATCCGTCCTGACGCGCCGCCGCTGCCACGATGCCCCGGTCGAGCTTGCCAACCAGCCGGGCCGTCAGCGGCGGCGGGGGGGCGAAGCCGAGGGCGCGGCGCCACTGGTACCGGGCCTCGGTGCGGCGCCCCACGGCCCAGTAGACATCCCCGAGGTGATCCACGATCACCGGATCGGACGGCGACAACTCCACTGCGCGCTCGAGTTCCCGGACGGCTCCGGCATGATCGCCGGTCACGAAGAGCGCCCAGCCCAGACTGTCGGCAAAGGCCCCGTCTTCCGGGTCCAGCGCCACGGCGGTGCGGATCATGCCGAGCGCCTCCTCGAGCTTCTGCCGCCGCTCCACCAGCCCGTAGCCGAGGTAGTTCAGCACGAGCGGCGTTCCGGGCGCCAGGGCCAGAGCCGCACGGAGATCCGCTTCGGCGCTGGTCCAGTCCTCCATCAGGTCGTGGGTCACGGCCCGGCCGAAATGCAGCACCCAGCGTCTCGGGTCATCCCCGGCGGCCAGCGAGAGGGCGCGCCCGTAGGCGGCGTTGGCCTCGGCGATCCGGCCCGCGTCCCGGTGCAGATCGCCGAGGGCCGCGAAGACGGCCAGATCCGGCGATCCGTCCGCCAGCCGCTCCAGCAGCGCGACCGCCTCGGCCTCGGCCCCACTGTCCCGCAGCGCGAAGGCGCGGCCCAGCGCCGCTTCCGGCCAGAGCGGGCTGTCCTCCGTCATGCCGGACAGCACCTCGGCGGCCAACTCGTGCCGGTCCATGTCGCGCAGCAGCATGCCCGCGCTCACGAGCGCGCGGCCGCTTCCGGGGTCGATATGGTGCGCCAGCCGCAGGTGGATCAGCGCGAAGCTGTCGTCCACCTCGCCCTCCAGCGCCCTGCCCACTGTCAGAAAGGCGCTCGCAAGACCCTCTGCCGGGGTCGCGCCCTCGCCCTCTGGCGCAAGGGCCAGCGCCCCGTGGTGCCGCGCCACGCCCCCGAGACCCTCGCGCTCCGCCAGTTCGTCGAACGCCGCGCGCGCAGCCTCGGTTCGGCCGAGCGCCATCAGCGCCCAGCCCCGTGCGAGCCCGTCGAGCAGCGGCCCGCCCGAATGCCCCGAATCGAGCAGCGCCAGCAGATCGGACCAGCGGTCCTGCCGCGCAGCACTGGCGATGGCCACGAGCACCGCGGACCGGCTGTCGTGCCCCGCAGCCAGCGCCGGTCCGGCCAGACCTTCGGCCCCGGCCATGTCGCCCACCGTCACCTGCATGGTGATCGCGGTGTTCAGGATCGCCCTGTGCCGCGGATCGCCCTGGCTTGCCCTCTGAAACTGCACGGCCGCCTCCCCGAGGTCTCCGTTCTGCGCCGCGGACCGGCCCGCGAGGTAGGCCCCCGCGATCCCGTCCGCCGAGGCGGCCGCGGCCGCCATTCCGATAGCGCCGGCCAACAGCAGGCGCTGTCCCCGTCCATGCATGCTCACGGTCCCCACCGTTCCCTGTCCGAGGAGGCTATCGGACAGAGCCGGTGCGCCGCAATCGCGGGCGGATCACAAATTCAGATGGGCGCGGATCACCGCCATCGGACCATGACCTGCATGGCCGGAAGCCGCTGATGGCTACATGTTCGGATAATTCGGTCCGTCGCCGCCCTGGGGCGTTTTCCAGACGATGTTCTGGGCCGGGTCCTTGATGTCGCAGGTCTTGCAGTGGACGCAGTTCTGGAAGTTGATCTGGAACCGGCGGTCCTCGCCCTCGCCCACGAATTCGTAGACGCCTGCCGGGCAGTAGCGCGAGGACGGGCCCGCATACTGCGCCCAGTCGACGGTCAGGGGCAGGGTCCGGTCCTTCAGCGTCAGGTGCGACGGCTGGCTTTCCTCGTGATTGGTGAAGGAGAAGCTCACGTTCGTCAGCCGGTCGAAGGACAGCGTGCCGTCCGGCTTGGGATAGTCGATGGGCTTGTGCCTGGCTGCGGGTTCGGTCGCGGCCGCGTCGGTCTTGCCGTGCTTCAGCGTGCCCAGCACCGAGAGGCCCGCGATGTTGTTGGTCCACATGTCGAATCCACCCAGACCGAGGGAGGCCATGAGCCCGTAACGCGACCAGAGCGGCTTGACGTTGCGCACGCGCTTGAGGTCCTTCGCGACGGGGCCGGATTTCAGCGCGGTGTCGTAGTCCGTCAGCGTGTCGCCGGCGCGCCCCGCCTCGATCGCCGCATGGGCGGCCTCTGCGGCATGGATGCCCGAAAGCATGGCGTTGTGGTTGCCCTTGATCCGCGGCACGTTCACCAGCCCCGCGGAGCAGCCGAGCAGGCAGCCCCCCGGAAAAGCGGTCTGTGGCACGGATTGCCAGCCGCCCTCGGTGATGGCGCGCGCGCCGTAGGCGATGCGCTTGCCGCCCTTCAGGAGCTCCGCGACCATCGGATGGTGCTTGAACCGCTGGAATTCCATGTAGGGATAGAGGTGCGGATTGGCGTAGTTCAGATGGACGACGAAGCCCACGTAGACCTGATTGTTCTCGAGGTGATAGATGAACGACCCGCCGCCCGCGTTGCCGCCCAGCGGCCAGCCCATGGTGTGCGTGACCGTGCCCTCGCGGTGCTTGTCCGGGTCGATCTCCCAGAGCTCCTTCATGCCGAGGCCGTATTTCTGCGGCTCGGACCTGGCGTCGAGGCCATATTTCGCGATCACCTGCTTCGACAGCGAGCCGCGCACGCCCTCCGACAGGAAGACATACTTGCCGCGCAACTCCATGCCCGGCTCGTAGCCCGGGCCGGGCGTGCCGTCGGGTTCCTTGCCGAACTCGCCCGCGATGACACCCGCCACGCGCCCGTCCTCGCCCCAGACGAGATCGGAACAGGCCATGCCGGGGAAGATCTCGACGCCGAGCGCCTCGGCCTGTTCGGCCAGCCAGCGGCAGACGTTGCCCATGGAGACGATGTAGGCGCCGTGATTGTTCATCAGGGGCGGCATCACCCAGTTGGGGATGCGGATGCGGCCGGCCTCGCCCAGAATGAAGAAATTGTCCTCGCGCACGGGCACGGTCACCGGCGCGCCCCGGTCCTTCCAGTCGGGCAGCAGCGCGTCGAGACCGGAGGTGTCGAGCACGGCCCCCGACAGGATATGCGCGCCGACCTCGGAACCCTTTTCCAGCACCACGACCTCGCGCGCGGGGTCGAGCTGTTTCAGCCGGATCGCGGCCGACAGGCCCGCGGGACCGGCGCCCACGATGACCACGTCATAGTCCATCGCCTCGCGGTCGATCTCTGCCATGTCGGTCCCTTCCCGCTGCCGCCGCCGGGGCTCTCTCGCACCTGCGGCATGATCCGCGCGTATCTATCCAACCTGTGCCCGCGCGGCAATCCGGACGCGGCGTTCGGTCGCCTGTCCGCGACCCTGTGCGGCAAATGCCGCCGCTTTGCGGTTGACCGCGGGCGGCACGGTCCTGATAGTCCTGCAATCCGCCCGGCGGCCTCGCGGCTGTCGGGCGGGCCTGCGTTTGACCACGCCCTCCGAAGGACCGACGGGACAAGACCGATGGACAAGATACCTCTGACCCGCAGCGGATACGACAAGCTCGACGCAGAGTTGAAGCATCTCAAGAGCGTCGAACGCCCGTCGATCATCAGGGCGATCGCCGAGGCACGGGAGCATGGCGACCTCAGCGAAAACGCCGAGTATCATTCCGCCAAGGAAAAGCAGTCCTTCATCGAAGGCCGGATCAAGGAACTCGAGAGCGTGATTTCGCGCGCCGACGTGATAGACCCGTCGAAGATGACCGGTCCGATCAAGTTCGGCGCGACGGTGCAGCTCGTGGACGAGGACACCGACGAGGAAAAGACCTTCCAGATCGTCGGCGAATACGAGGCCGACATCGAGAATGGCCGTCTGAACCTCAAGTCCCCTCTTGCCCGCGCCCTGATCGGCAAGGAAGAAGGCGACAGCGTCGAGGTCCGCACTCCGGGCGGCGAACGTTCCTACGAGATCCTCAAGGTGAGCTACGTCTGACGCCGCTCGCCCCCATGCGGTGAGGCAGAAGATGTCCGAGCCCGACCCCCAGGACCGCAGTCCCCTCGCCGCCAGTTCGCGGCCCATCGGGCGCGGTCTGTCCGCCACGGAGATCGGGGCCGCGGCGCTCGGCGTGATCTGGCTCGTGTTCGCGGGAACCGCCGCGCTCCGCGGCCCCGGAGAATCCGGCTCCGATCCGCTGCGCCCGGTGCTGGGCCTCGTGGCGGTCGTCCTGCCGCTCGCGATGATCTGGGTCGGCGCCATGGCGTATCGCTCGGCCCGGATCGTGCGGGCGGAAAGCGCGCGGCTCCAGGCCGCCGTGGACGCCCTGCGCAAGACCTATGTCGAGGAGCGCCAGCAGCGCGGTGCGGGCAAACCCGATCCGGCGCTGGAGCGGCGGCTGGGCGAACTGGTGCAGGAGGTCCGCGCCCTGGGCGGGATGCTTGCGCGGTCGCCCCGGCCCGAGGAGCCCCGCCCGGCGGTGCGCGGGGCCGAGGCGGAGGAGCCCGGAGAGACCCAGCCCGCCCTCGGCCTCGTCTCGCCCGAGGAGGCGTCGGCGGCGCCCATCGCGATCCCCGATCTCATCCGCGCGCTGAACTTTCCGGACACCGCCGAGGATGCCGAGGGCTTTGCCGCCCTGCGTCTCGCCCTGCAGAACCGCTGGACGCGGCAGCTCGTCCAGGCCAGCCAGGACGTGCTCACCCTGATGAGCCAGGACGGCATCTACATGGACGACCTGAGGCCCGACCCGGCGCGGCCCGAGATCTGGCGCCGGTTCGCCGAAGGGGAGCGGGGCCGCGTCGTGGCCGATCTCGGGGGCGTCCACGACCGCCGCAGCCTCGGAGTCATGGGCTCCCGGATGCGGGAGGACACCATCTTCCGCGACGCCGCACATCACTTCCTGCGCCGCTTCGACCAGATGCTGGTGCGGTTCGAGAAGGCCGCCACGGACGAGGACATCATGGCCATGGCCGACACCCGGACCGCCCGGGCGTTCATGCTGCTCGGCCGGGTGATGGGCACGTTCGACTGAGGGCGGGGTTGGTCGGACAGCCCCGCGTCATCGTCGCATCGCCCGTCAACGGCCGCGCGATGCCGGCGCGTCGGGCAGAGGGTGGACGCGCCTTGCGGTGGGTTGGAAATCCACCCTGCGAGCGAACCTGACCCTTGCAGTCAGTGGCTGGAAACCCAACCCACGAGCGCAGCCGGACCTTGCAGGGTGGCTTTCCACCCCACCACTACCGCCGGTCAATAGCTGTAATCCCCGTAGATCCGCGTCAGATCTCCGGCCCAGGGCCCGTGGTACTGCTCCAGCAGCTCGTCCGCGGGCACCTTTCCGGTCTCTATTGAGTCCTCGAGCGCATGGAGGAAATGCCGCTCGTCCGCGACCATCCCGCCCAGCCCTGGGCGGGCGCGGGCCTTCAGGCCGTCGCGGGCGATGGCCACGACCTCGCGCGCGAGGTCGAGCATCCTCAGGCCGCCCACGCTGGCCTGCAGGCCATCGACCGAGGCCGCCACACGCCAGGCCTCGCGGGTCTCGGCGTCCCAGCCCTTCGCAAGGTCCCAGGCCGCATCCAGCGCCGCGCCGTCGTAGGTGAGCCCGACCCAGAGGGCGGGCAGCGCGCAGAGACGCCGCCACGGCCCGCCGTCCGCGCCGCGCATCTCGATGTATTTCTTGACCCGCGCCTCGGGAAAGATCGTCGTCAGGTGGTCGGCCCAGTCCGACAGCGTTGGCACCTCCCCGGGCAGCGCCGGCAGGCGCCCGTTCAGGAAATCGCGGAACGACTGGCCCAGGGCGTCGATGTAGCGGCCGTCGCGGTAGACGAAATACATCGGCACATCGAGCGCGTAGTCGACCCATGCCTCGAACCCGAATCCGTCCTCGAAGACGAAAGGCAGCATGCCCGTCCGCGCCGGATCGAGGTCGCGCCAGACGCGGGCGCGCCAGGACTTGTGCCCGTTGGGCGCGCCCTCGAAGAAGGGGGAGTTGGCGAAAAGCGCGGTGGCAACGGGCTGCAGCGCCAGCGCCACGCGCATCTTCTTCACCATGTCCGCCTCGGACCCGAAGTCGAGATTCACCTGCACGGTGCAGGTCCGGTACATCATCTGCGTGCCATGGGTGCCGACGCGGCCCATGTAGTCGGTCATCAGCCGGTAACGGCCCTTGGGCATCCGGGGCATCTGCTCGTGGGTCCAGATCGGCGCGGCGCCGAGCCCGATGAAGCCCGCGCCGATCGTTTCGGCCACGTCCTGCACCTCGGAAAGGTGCTCGTTCACCTCGTCGCAGGTCTGGTGAATCGTCTCCAGCGGCGCGCCCGACAGTTCGAGCTGCCCCCCGGGCTCGAGGCTGACGTTGGCGTCGCCCTTCACCAGCCCGATGAGGTGCTCCCCCTCCAGAACCGGGGTCCAGCCATGCCGGTCGCGCAGGCCCTCGAGCATGGCCTTGACGGAGCAGCGGCCCTCGTAGGGCAAGGGCAGCAGCGTCTCGCGGTCGAACCCGAATTTCTCGTGCTCGGTGCCGATGCGCCAGTCGGCCTCCGGCTTGGAACCCGAATCGAGCCAAGCGGCCAGTTGCTCTCGGCTTTCGATCGGGCCGCCGCCCGATTGTGGGATCGACATGGACGCGGCTCCTTCGGGCGGCTCGTTGCGGGCCAGAGGTGTCCCGAAGCGGGCAGGGTGTCAATGTGCGCCCTTGCGCGGACGGCCCGCGCAGGGCCGCCCCCGACACGATCCGCAGGCCGCGCTCAGGCCCGGCCTGCCCCCGGCCCGCCTCAGCCCGCCGACAGGATCGGCCCCAGCGGCCGCCCGGCGAGGACATGTACGTGGAAATGCGGCACCTCCTGCAGCCCGTGCTCGCGGGCGTTGGCGATCAGGCGAAAGCCGTCCTCCACGCCCGCGTCCTCGCAGACCTGCCCCACGGCGCGCCAGAACCCGGCGATCTCCGCGTCGCTGGCGGCCTCGCAGAAATGGTCGAGCGTTGCATAGGGCCCTTTCGGGATCACCAGAACGTGCACCGGCGCCTGCGGCCGGATGTCCCGGAAGGCCAGCGCGTGCTCCGTCTCGAGGACGGTGTCGTTGGGGATCTCCCCGCGGAGGATCCGGGCGAAGATGTTCTCGGGGTCGTAGCTGTGTTGCATCGGAGGTCCTTCAGTCGACGAAAAGGTGCGGCGTTTCCGCAATCTCGCGCGCCACCTCGCCGGGCGCCGACAGGAACCGTCCGATCGGCCCCATGTTGTCGTCCGGACCCTGCTGGTCGCTGATGCGGTTGTAATGGGCAAAGCTGCTGTCGCGGATGCGCTCGCTTTCATAGACCACGTCGTGCCGGATGGTGGGCAGCAGCCGCTCGATCGCCTCGGGCGTGGCATCCGCCCCGGCAAGGCCCACCCGCTTGGCATGGCCCATCAGGTATCCGTCGTCGAAGGTGCAGCTGATCTCCAGCAGGCGCGTGGTGGAGCGGTCGGAATAGAAATCGTGCATCAGGTCGATGGAGGCCGTGTCGAGGCAGATGATGAGCCGGTCCGTCTCGAAATACTCGAACAGCATCCGGATCAGCGCCCGCCTGTGCCGGGTGCGTTTCTCCAGCGTGGACTGGATGCCGCCGAGATCCGGCAGCCAGGTGTCGGCCTCGTTGAACAGGTAGTCGATGGCCGGAATATTGGTGTGGTGCTTGATCGAGCCCAGCAGGCGCTTGGCGACATGCCATTTCTTGCAGGCGACGATCAGAAGCTCCTTGTCGCGCCCGAGCGAAGTCTCCGTCTCCCAGAACCGGGGGGCGAAGCGCCGCCCGATCCGGCCCCGCCCGGTCAGGAACTGGAACAGCCTGCGCCCCTCGCCCGAGACGACGAAATCCTGCCGGTCCGAGGCATAGAGATCCCCCAGCCGCTTGCGCAGGTCCTGGGCGTCGGGGCTGATCTTGCGCGCGAAGAGCGCGTCCTGGGTCAGCAGCAGGTCGTACTGGTCGTTGTAGAAGTTCACGGGCATTCCGTAGTCCGAGAACATCAGGAAGGTCAGCGTGCGGCTGACGATCTCCTGCTCGGGCACGAGGTGCCGCACCAGCGTCTGAAAATAGGTCTCGTCCGGGATCCAGCTCGTGCGGAAGAACCGAACCACGTCGGGCCGCGCCCGGGCGAAGGCCAGCACCGCCTCGACGGTCCGCCGCCGCAGGCACCACCACTGGCTTCCGATCATCACCTGCAGATCCGCCGGGATGCGCCGCTTCAGGCCGAGCCGCCGCTGCGCATCGAGCATCCAGTAGAAGACCTTCTTCTGCGTCCGCTCGTTGAAGAAGTGGCGGTAGATCAGCCGCTCTTCCTTGATCCCGGTCTTGATCCAGTCGCTCTCGAAGAAATCGAAGCTCTCGATATAGTCGGCATCTCGCTCGTCGAGGAAGCGGTGGGCATAGACCGCCGACTTGATCGCCATGCAGTCGCCCGAGACCATGAAGAAATGCGTCGCCCGCGGAAAGGCCGACACCGCCGCCTGCACCGCGAGGATCGTCGCCTGCACGAGGCTCCATTCCCCCCAGCCGCATCTGACACGGCGCCTGGCGAAGGTCACGTTGGGGTTGTCCGCGAGATCCGCCTTGATCTTCAGATAGGCCTGCCGCGGCGCCCGCGCGTCGAGATGGATCGAGACGAAATCCCCGACGGCGGAAAGCTGCCGCGCCTGCTGCACAATCCCCTCGGGGTTCTTGTGGCATAATAGAATGAACGCGATCCGCGCCATGGTGTCGTCGACCGTCCCCACTTCGCCTCGGTCCTGCCCTATTAACGTGAAGGGCGATTGAATAGACAGGGTGTGTTTGCGATTTAAGCCGAGGACCTGGCCGCGGGATGCCCGATCGGCACATCCTGCGGCAGAGGGTCCGGCACGACAGCGAAGGACGGTCGGGATGGGATTTCCGGGAACATGGATGACCGAGAGCGAGAGCGTGGTCTACCGCGTGGTGCCGAAATGCGCCTGCTCCACCATCGGCCAGATCATGTACTACTCGGACCACGGCGCATTCTTCGACGGGGACATCCACGACGCCGAGGGCGGGATGCACAAATGGGCCCTCGAGGCCAGCCAGGACCCGATCTCGGACAACGTCACCAGCCACCGCAGCTATGCCTTCACCTGCGTGCGCAACCCCTACACCCGGATCCTCTCGTCTTTCTTCGACAAGATCTGCGGCATCCAGCGCAACGGCAAGCGCTACCGCGGCAACCTCGTGCCGATGCTGATCCAGAAATACGGGATCGAGGTGGGCGACGCGCCCGATTTCGAGTTCGACCAGATCAAGAGCTTCCGCCGGTTCCTGCTCTTCGCCCGCGACACCATCCGCTGGCGCCGCCCGATGGAGCCCGACATCCACTGGTCGGCCATGGCGGGGCATATCTCCACCTTCATCGTGAACGGCGGCCGGTATGATCACATCTTCTGGACGGAAAAGTTCAACGACGGGATGCAGGTGGTGCTCGACAACATCGAGGCGCGCCACGACGTCCTCCTTGGCGAGATCCCGCGCTTCAACGAAAGCGAGGGCCACGGGCCCAAGCGCGCCCATCCCGTGGAGGACTATTTCGACGACCTCTCGATGCACCTGATGTTCGAGATCTACAAACGCGACTTCCAGCTCTTCAAGTACGATTTCGAGAACCCGGGCAACAAGATGCCCGTCGGAGAGATCGACCTCGAGGAGGTCCACGCCAAGCTCGGCGACTGAGCCGGCGCGGCATTCCGGCCACGCCCGCCGCCCCGTCGTGCAGTTTCCGGTGGAGGCCCGCCGTCAGGGGTCTATCTGCGCCTCACGACGGACCGGGGGACAGGACCATGATCGTACTGATGCTGGGCAGCGCGCCCAATGTGATGGCGTGCCGCGACTGGCCACGCGCGCCCTTCGACCGGGTCGTCGCGATCAACAACGCCTGGCGCGTCCGGCCCGACTGGGACGATCTGGTGTTTCCGGAGGATTTCCCCGTGGAGAACCGCCCCGGGACCGTCGCGCCCGGCCAGCGCCTGATCGAGGCCGACGCCTTCGTGCCCGCCCAGAATGCCTGGGGCGGTTTCGTCTATGCGGGCGGCACCATGGCCTTCACCGCGGGCTACTGGGCACTCGAGGCGCTGAAGCCGCGCGTGATCGCCTATCTCGGCTGCGACATGGTCTATCGCGGCGGGTCCACGCATTTCTACGGCCGCGGCACCGCCGATCCGCTGCGCGCCGACATCTCCCTGCGCTCGCTGGAGGCCAAGGCCGCGCGCTTCATGGTGCGGGCGGCGGGGGCAGGCACCGCCGTGGTCAACCTCTCGACCTCGCCAAGCCGTCTTGTGTTTCCCCGCGCCACGCCGGGCACGGTCGCCACGGCCCGGCCGCAGGTCTTCGACGCCGCCTCGGCCGATGCGGCCCTCTCCCGCGAGCGTGCGCTGGGCTACATGGTGCCGTCGGGGCGCTACTGGGAAGAGGCGGACCGGTTCGACATTGCGGAAATCGACCGTCTCGACGCCCTGTGGCTCAAGGCAGGCGGCACCGCGGCGCCTGCCGAACACGAAGCCCTGCGCGCGGCGTCCTAGGGCGCGTCGCGTTCATCTGAAGTCACGCGACCCCCTCCAACCCATCAAGGGCGCAGGTCCGATGAGCGCAAAACCGGTCCCCGCTCCTGCGCGACACGCGCGAGGGCGCTCGTGCCGGGTCCGGCGCTGCGACACGGGCTTCAGCACCCTCCGCAGCCGATGAGCGACAGGACATTCCACCTCTGGACCTGTCGCGTGCGCCATGTGGAGCGCGCGACGGTCTATCCGGACGGGTGCCGCGATGTTCTGATCATCCGACGCGCCGGTGAGCCTGCGGAGGTCCTGTTGACGCCCCATGACCTGCGCCCGCGCCGTGTCGCCCTGTCGGCGGGGTCGGTCCTGCGGGGCTTCAGGCTCCGTCCGGGGGTGCTGGTCTCCGAGAAGGTGCTCCGCGCGATCGCGGACGTGCCCGGGCAGGCCGAGGCGATCCTCGGCAATGACCTCCGGACCTCGGAGGAGGCAGAGCGCGCAATCCACGCGCTCTGCGTTCCGGGCATGACGGTGGCTGGCGCGGCGGGAGACCTGGGGCTGTCCGCGCGCAGTCTGCAGCGGCTGTTTCGTGGCAAGGCTCTGCCGCCGCCCGACTACTGGCGGCTGCTCGCCCGGGTGCGGCGCGCCGCCGGTCTTCTTGGCGGACCCTTGCCCCTCGCCGTCATCGCGGCGGAGTGCGGCTACAGCGACCAGGCGCACATGACGCGCGCGATGGTGCGCTGGATCGGCAAGACGCCCGGCCAGCTTCGGCGCGACGGGGCCACCCGGTCGCTGCTCGCTCAACCCGCGCTGGGCAACTGGTCCGAGGGGGCCGCCACGGGCGAGCAGATCTCGACGAGGTAGCCGTCGGGGTCGCTGACATAGGAGGTCGTCTGGCCCCAGGGCTCCTCGCGGGCCTCCTGGACGAGGCGCGCGCCCGCCGAGAGGGCACGCGCGAGGGCCGCGGGCACGTCACCCGTCTCGAACGCCAGCTCGAACACCGGTGCGCCGGGGTCGGCGATGCCCGGCGACTTGCCAAGCGCCGCCATCAGCTTGCGCGACGAGAACGCGAGCTTCGTCTCGCCGGTCCCGAGCTCGCCATAGTCGCCCGCGTCATGCAGGAACCGCCGCTGGAAGCCGAAGGCGCGCTCGTAGAAATCGAGCGCGCGCGCGACATCCGCGACGTAGAGGATGGAGTAGCGGAAGATCATGGGGTCCCTTTCCTTGAGGTGCCTCGATCTGGAGCGCGGTTCCCACCGGATTGATTGAACGATGACGACAGGGACGGGACATGACTGCCCCTGCGCTGCCGAACCGCCGGAAAAGGCTGTCCCCCGGGATCGGTTGCACCGGGGCCGCCCATCGGCACCGCGGGTCCGGGCTGGTCCGGCCCGTCCTGCGGCGAATCATCCGGTGTCTCGCGGCTGCCCCCTGTCTCTTTGGGCTCCAAGTATCCTCGCCGAAGGCATGAAATCCCTACCGGCGCGCCCGTCAGATCAGCCCGTGGTTCCGGAACAGCTCCCTCAGGTCCGCCTCCGGCCGGGGCCCGTAATGGCTGATGACCTCGCGGGCGGCGACCGCGCCCATGCGCCCGCAGGTGGTCATGTCATGGCCGGTGACATAGCCGTAAAGGAACCCGGCGGCGAACTGGTCGCCCGCGCCGGTGGCGTCCATCGGCACGATCTTCTCCACCGGCACATCCGTCCGCTGGCCCTGCCGGATGATCGACACGCCATCGCCCGAGCGGGTGCAGACCACCAGCGGGCAGGCCTCTCCCACCCGGCGCAGGTCGGCATCCAGGTCGTCGTTGCGATAGAGCGACCGGATCTCCGCCTCGTTGCCGATGACGAAATCGAGCTCGTTCTCGATGAGGCCAAGGAAATCCTGTCGGTGCCGCTCCACGCAGAACGGGTCGGAAATGGCGATGCCGGCCTTGCCGCCGCCCTTGCGGCAGGTCCGCGCGGCCTTCAGGAACGCCTCCTTCGAGGCATCCGTGTCGAAGAGATAGCCCTCGAGGAACATCACCTCGGTATGGGCGGTGACGGCCTCGTCCACCTCGTCGGCCGAGAGCGAGGCGGAAATCCCGAGGTAGGTGTTCATCGACCGCTCCCCGTCCGGCGAGACGAAGATCATCGACCGCGAGGTCGGCAGGTCCGCGTCCCCGACCGGCGGGTTCACGAAATCGGTGCCGTCGCCCACCATCGCCTCGGCATAGAACCGCCCCAGCGCGTCGTCCCGCACCCGCCCGATGAAGGCGGTCCGGAGCCCGAGGTTGCCGATCCCCGCGAGCGTGTTGGCCACCGATCCGCCGGGCGTCTGCGTCCGGTGCGCCATGGCGTCGTAGAGCGTCTCCGCCCGCTCGCGCTCCACCAGCTGCATGATGCCCTTCCCGATCCCCATGTGGTCGAGAAAGCTGTCGTCCGCCGAAGAGATCACGTCGACGATGGCATTGCCGATGCCGGTCACCTGGTAGCGTTTCATGGGTCGGTCTTGTCCTCGTAAAGGCAGAGATCGCGGATCGGGCAGATCCCGCATTTCGGTTTGCGCGCCACGCAGATGTAGCGGCCGTGAAGGATCATCCAGTGATGGGCATGGAGCTGGTAATCGGCAGGCACATGGTCCTCGATTGCCCGCTCCACCGCGTCCACGTCGCGGCCCGGCGCGATGCCGGTCCGGTTGCCCACGCGAAAGATATGGGTGTCGACCGCCTGCGCGGGCTGGCGCCACCACATGTTGAGCACGACATTCGCTGTCTTGCGCCCGACCCCCGGCAACGACATCAGCGCCGCGCGCGAATTCGGCACCTCGCCGCCATAGTCCTCGACGAGGATGCGGCTCAGCCTGATGACGTTCTTCGCCTTGTTGCGGTAGAGGCCGATGGTGCGGATATGCTCGGTCACGCCCTCCTCGCCGAGGGCCAGCATCTTCTCCGGCGTGTCCGCGATCTCGAAGAGCCGTTTCGTGGCCTTGTTCACCCCGGCATCCGTCGCCTGCGCCGAGAGCGCCACCGCCACCACGAGCGTATAGGCGTTCACATGCTCGAGCTCGCCCTTGGGTTCGGGCTCGATCGCGTGGAGCCGCGAGAAGATCTCCCGGATCGCAGGATATTGCAGTTGCTTGACCATCGCGCGCCGGTATGGCGGGCAGGGGCCCGGGCAGCAAGCGTCCGGGCCCTCGGCTGTCGTTTTTTCGCGGGGGGCGGCGCGGGGCCGCCCGTCTGTGCCGTCAGAACGACCAGACCGTGGTGCCCTCGCCCAGCATCGCCGCCGCCATGGCGGGCGGCTCGGCCACGCCCACGCCGTCGAGCAGCACCTCGGGTCCCTCGCCGCGGCCCGGCAGGTAGATCGCGCAGACCTCGACCGTGACGCCGCGCGCCATCAGGGCGCTCATCAGGCCCTGGGGGCTCATGTCTCGGGGCGGCTGCGGGGCGGTGGCGCTTTCGGGGGCCTCGGACAGGCCGAGGTCCCCTCCGGGGCCGCAGAGGAGCATCCGGACGCTCTGCCCCTGCTCGACGGCCTGCATCGTCAGCACCATCGCCATCAGCTGGACTTGCGGGGCCTCGGAGGTCACCACCGTCACGAGATCGGGCTCGGTCTGCGCCGCGGCGGGCAGGGCAAGGCCGGCTGCGAGAAGAGCGGAAGTCAGCAAGCGGGTCATGGAAGTCTCCGGTATCTGTATGGGTGTCGGGCCCCGGGGAGGCCCGGCGCCCTGCCAAGTCTACCAAGACATCAGAACATTGAAATACGCTGATGTGTCGCGCGGCAGGTTGGCGCAAGCTTCGGGTCGCAGGGCCCCGCGGAGCCGGTTAGAAGGGTGCCATGACAGATACGGACAGTTACCATTACGGCGTCGTCGCCCGCGCAATCGCGCTGATCGACGCGGCGCCCCGGCCGCTGACGCTCGCCGAACTGGCGGACGAGATGCGGATGAGCCCCACGCATTTCCAGCGCGTGTTCTCGCAATGGGCCGGGGTAAGCCCGAAACGCTACCAGCAATACCTGATGCTCGGCCATGCGAAGACGCTTCTTGCGCAGCGGCACACGACCCTCGAGACGGCCGATGCGGTGGGCCTCTCGGGCTCGGGCCGTCTGCACGACCTCTTCCTGCGGTGGGAGGCGATGAGTCCCGGCGAGTTCGCCCGCGGCGGGGCGGGGCGGACGATCCGCTGGGGCTGGTTCCCCAGCCCCTTCGGCCCCGCGCTCGCCATGGGCACCGACCTCGGCCTCTGCGGCCTCGCCTTCGCGGCGGAGACGGGACCCGAGCCTGCCATGGCGGACCTCCTGGCACGCTGGCCCGAGGCGGAATATGTGGAGGATCCCCTGTTCCTGCGCGCATGGGTGGAGGCGGCCTTCGGCGGGGCGGGCGAGGTGCCGCTGCTGCTCATCGGCAGGCCCCTGCAGATCAAGGTCTGGGAAGCGCTCCTGCGCGTGCCGTCGGGCCACGTCACCACCTATGGCGATCTCGCCCGCGCCGCGGGGGCGCCGAAGGCGGTTCGGGCCGTGGGTTCCGCCGTGGGACGCAACCCGGTGAGCCTGCTGGTTCCCTGCCACCGCGCCCTGCGGAAATCGGGCGAGTTGGGCGGCTATCACTGGGGTCTGCCGGTGAAACGCGCAATCCTCGCCTGGGAAACCGCCCGCAGCGAGGCGGCGGAGTGTCAGCCGGTCTGACACCAGCGCTGCGCCTGTCCCTGCCGCAGGATCGGTATCCAATCCGCCAGATCCGACCGATCCCCTCGCCTCCTGCGCATCGCCCCGCGAGACCTCGGCCAGACGCACAGGGCGGTTTTCTGCCCGCCGTCACCGGCGGACGTCACCGTCGCCCGAGCAGGGACCCGGGACGCCATACTGACCCATGATATTGGCTAACAGGACCAATTTGGCCTAAAGCTGGTTCCAGAGGGGCCGACCATGGCCCTTGACCGACTCATTAGGAATGACCAGGCATGACCCTCAGAATCCCATTCTTCGTGACCGCTGCCGCCGCTCTGGCGCTCGCCGGTTGCACCCCGCCCGACCCGACCGGTCCCGACCGCAACCAGACCCGGGACAGTGCCGTGGTGGGCGCGGCTCTCGGCGCCATCGTCGGTGCCGCCACGGCGGGCGACGATCCGCGCACCCGGCGTGAGGCCGCCGTGACCGGCGCTGTGCTCGGAGGTGCCGCAGGCGCCGCCGTTGGCTATTCGCTCGACCGGCAGGAGGCCGAGCTGCGCGCGGCGCTGGGCGACCGGGTCCTGATCCGCAACACCGGCACGAACCTCGTGGTGACCCTGCCGCAGGACATTCTCTTCGACACCGACAGCGCCACGCTGACGGGCGCGCTGCAGTCGGACCTGCGTGCGCTGTCGCAGAACCTCAACGCCTACCCGGGCACGACCGTCACGGTCGTGGGCCACACCGACAACGTGGGCGAGGCCGACTACAACCAGAACCTCTCGCGTCGCCGTGCCCAGGCCGTGACCTCGGTGCTGATCTCGAGCGGCGTGTCGCCCGAGCGCATCCGCACCCTGGGCCAGGGCGAGAGCGCGCCCATCGCGGACAACCTGACGCCCGAAGGCCGGCGCCAGAACCGCCGGGTCGAAATCATCATCAACCCGCCGCGCTGATATCCCGCCACCGGCTGGTCGGGCTTCGGTCCGGCCAGCGCCCCCTCTGGTTGCCCCTCCGCCCCCGTGGTCATATATCCTGACCAATCGCTCAGGCGGACCGCATCCATGCCCTTCGAGAAAGTCGTCCCCGAAAAGCTCGCCCAGGGCGTCGTCCGCCAGGTCGAGGAGCTGATCCTGCGCGGCATCCTGCGCCCCGGCGACCGGCTGCCGTCCGAGCGCGACCTTGCCGAGAGGCTGGGCGTCTCGCGCCCCTCCCTGCGCGAGGCGGTGGCCGAGTTGCAGGCGCAGGGCCTGCTGACCAGCCGTGCGGGGGCGGGGGTCTTCGTGGCGGACGTGCTGGGATCGGCGTTTTCACCGGCGCTGGTGCGGCTCTTCTCCACCCATGAGGAGGCGGTCTTCGATTACGTCGCCTTTCGCCGCGACATGGAGGGGCTGGCCGCGCAACGGGCGGCGGAGACGGGCTCGGACACCGATCTCGCAGTGATCGACAGCGTCTTTCGTCGGATGGAGGCCGCCCACGCAAAGCGCAATCCGGCGGAGGAGGCGGGGCTCGACGCGGATTTCCACCTCGCGATCATCGAGGCCAGCCACAACGTGATCATGCTGCACATGATGCGGTCGATGTACGACCTGCTGCGCGAGGGCGTGTTCTACAACCGCGCGATCATGTTCCGCCAGCGCACGACCCGGGACCAGCTCCTCGGCCAGCACCGGGAGATCAACGCCGCCCTGCAGGGCCGGGACGGGGCAGGGGCGCGGGCGGCGGTTGAGCGGCATCTCGACTTCGTCGAAGGCGCGCTGCGCGCCCAGGCCAGGGCGGACCGGAACGAGACCGTGGCCGCCAAACGGCTGGAGCACGAAGCGCGCCGTTAGAGCACGTCGCGCAAAAGTGGGAACCGGTTTTGCGCTCCTCGCGCGTCCGCGCTCGATAGGTTGAAGGGGGTCGCGTGACTGCAAGTGAACGCGACACCCTCTAGAGCGGTTTTTCCGGATACGTTATATCTTACAATATCTTGCGGGTGCGTCCACGTGTGGACGCTCTCCCGGGACATGAAACTCTCCCGGGACATGAAAAAAGGGGCCCGCATTTCTGCGCGCCCCCCTTTGTCCGTGATGGTCCGATCGGTCAGTGCAGCTTCCGCTGCGCCTCCGCGATCGACTCGTCGATCAGCTTGTCGCCCCGCTCGGCGGTCATCTGCTTGGCGATGATCTCGCGGCTGACCTCGATGGCCACGGCCACGGCGCGGTCGCGCACTTCGCGGACGGCGGCGTCCTGAGCGGTCCTGATCTGCTCTTCCGCGGCCGTCAGGCGACGCTCCACCGAGGCGGCGATATCCTGCTTGGCCTGCTCGGCGGCACGGTTCGCCTCGGCGCGGGCGCTTTCGACGATGCGGTCCGCCTGCTCCTGCACGTCGCGCTGCTTGCGCTCGTAGGAGGCCAGAAGCGACTGGGCCTCCTCGCGCAGGGCGCGGGCCTCCTCGAGGTCCTTGCGGATGCCTTCGGCACGACCGTCGAGCATCTTTCCAAGCTGCCCGGGCACGCCGAAGTAGACGAGGATGCCCACGAAGACGAGGAAGGCGATCAGCACCACGAAGTCGGAGTTCCGCAGCGAGAAGAAGCCGTAGTCCCCTGTTGCGGCCAGCGCGGGTCCGGCGGCGAGTGTCGCCGCCGCGACGGTTGTCAGGAAAGTCCTCATGCCGGTCATCCCTTTACCCGATCCGCCACAGCGGCCTTGAGCGTCTTCTGATCGGCGGACCCGCCCATCATCGACACGATCTCCGCGGCCACATCGGTCGCCACGAGACGCACGTTCTCGACGGATGTCTCGCGGATCTCGTTGATCGCCTGTTCGCTCTGCGCGGTCTTCTCCGCGATGCGGGCGTCGGCCGCGGCAAGCTCCCGGTCGAGCTCCGCCTGGATCTTCGCGCGGGTCTCGTCGGAGATGGTCTTCGCCGCGGCGCGCGCGTCTGCGAGGGCCTTCTCATAGGCGGCCTCGGCCTCGCGAGCCTTCAGCTTCAGCTCCTCGGCGGAGGCGAGATCGTTGGTGATCGTGCCCTGCCGTTCGGCCAGAACCGCCGCGATGCGCGGAAGTGCCATGCGGGTCAGAATGAAATAGATCGCAACCAGCGTGATGAGCAGCCAGAAGATCTGGTTGGCATACCACTCCGTGCAGAGCTGCGGCATGCCGATGGCGCTGCCGCCGCCGTCGACGCAGGCGTCAGCTACGGGTGCGCCGGCCTCGGTCGGTGTTTCCGCCATGTCGTCCCCCTCGGAACCTCGTTGAGACCGGCGGCGGGCGCATCCATGCGCCGCCGCCGGTCGAAAGGATCAGGAGTGGCCGATCAGACGGCGAACATCAGCAGGAGCGCCACGAGGAACGAGAAGATCCCCAGCGCTTCGGCGAATGCGATGCCGATGAAAAGGGTCGCGGTCTGGCCCGCGGCGGCGGAGGGGTTCCGCAGGGCGCCGGCGAGAAAGTTCCCGGCGACGTTGCCGACCCCGAGAGCCGCGAGGCCCGTGCCGAGGCCCGCGATGCCGGCGCCGATGAACTGACCCATGTTTGCGATATCGCCTTCCATGATCGTGTCTCCTTGCGATGGAAGTTTGCCGATGCCGGGCGGCTGCCCGGCGACGTTTCAGTGGTGGGGGTGAAGCGCGTCCTTGAGGTAGACGCAGGTAAGGATGGTGAAGACGTAGGCCTGGATGAAGGCCACGAGCAGTTCGAGCGCGTAGATCGCGACCATGCCACCGATCGCCAGCGGCGCGATGAGGGCCGAGGCCGCGAAGGCCGCGAAGACCTTCATCACCGCGTGGCCCGCCGTGATGGCACCGGCAAGACGCACCGAATGGCTGACCGGGCGCACCATGTAGGAAATCAGCTCGATCACCGCGAGGATCGGGCGCAGCGCCAGTGGCGCGCTCGAGACCCAGAACAGTTTCAGGAAGGTGCCGCCGTGCAGCACGAAGCCGAGGATCGTCACGGTCAGGAACACCCCGAGCGCCATGACGGCGGTGACCGCGATGTGGGTCGTGGGCGTGAAGGCCGTGGGGATCAGGCCCAGCACGTTGGCGAAGAGGATGAAGAGGAAGAGCGTGAAGATGTAGGGGAAGAACCGCACCGCATCCTTGCCGGACACATCTTCGACCATCTTGTAGATGAAGCCGTAGGTCATCTCCGCCATGGACTGGATCCGGGTCGGAACCGTGCCCGCGCCGCGGGTGCCCAGCACCAGCAGGCCCATGATCGCCAGAACGGACAGGGCCATCCACAGCGTCGCGTTGGTCACGGTGTACCAGTAGACCTGACCGTCACCGAAGAGCGGCTTCACGATGAACTGGTCAAGCGGGTGGAACACCAGTCCGCTGCCACCTTCCGCATATTCGGTCTCAGTCGCCATCCGCGTCGCCCCCGTCGTCCTTCGCGGCCTCGGCCGCCTGCCTGTCCGCCACCTCGCGGGCCGAGCGCATCATCGTCTTGATGCCCGCCGCGAGGCCGAGAAAGATGAACACGACCATCAGGAACGGTTGCGTTCCGAATAGCGCGTCCAGCCCGTATCCTATTCCGAAGCCGATCCCGAGACCCGAGACCAGTTCGATGACCATCCGCCAGGCGAGCTGTGCCTGACCGTGGCCGCTTTCCGAGTGGGTGGTCTCTGGCTCGGCTGCGGCCCGCTTCTCGGCGAGACGCTTTTCCAGCTCCCGCAGCCGCGCTGCATCGTCGGGTTCCGGCACCTTGAGACCCCCTCGGGACTTGGCATGGTGCTAGGCGGGGCAGGGAGCCGAGTCAAGCGGCGGCAGATTCCGCGCAATTCATTGGCATAATTCGACTATTTCGTCTCGTGGCGGTGGTGATCCCGCTGCGGCATGGCCGTTGCATATTCAACCTCGCGGTTGACTTTCAGCCTCGGGGCCGCTCATGCCCGGGCCATGAGCGGTTCTCTCGACACCACCTTCGCGGCGCTGGCCGATCCGACACGGCGGGCGATCCTCGCCATGCTGCTGGAGGACGACATGGCGGTGACCGATGTCGCGGCCCCGTTCGAAATGTCGCTGGCCGCGATCTCGAAGCACCTGCGGGTCCTGACGGCGGCGGGCCTGATCGAGCAGGAGCGCCGGGGCCGGGTCACCTGGTGCAAGCTCGAGCCCGGAAGCCTGCGGGCGGCGGCGGTCTGGATGCAGTCCTTCGGACAGGTGGAACCTGTCGATCTCGAGGCCTTCGAGCGGTTTCTGGAGCGGGAACTGGGGGCGGAGGCCGGCGGGGGCTGAGGGCCTCAGCCGAAATCCCATGTCCGGGCGCGCGCCTTCAGGTAGGTCAGGAACGCCTGCACCTTGGGCGTGCGGTGCAGATCGACATGGGTCACGATCCAGATCGGCGCTTCCCATTCCGCGAGCGGAGGCATGACCTCCACGAGGCCGGGCCGGGTGGCGCACTCCCAGTCGGGCATGAAGCCGATGCCCGCCCCGGACATGATGGCGTCGAGCTGGCTGCGGTTGTCGGCGGTCCGGAAGACGATCCGCTCCGCGGGGACATGGGCACGCAGCCAGCGCATGAACGGCGCTCGGCTTTCGGTGTCGGAATGGCCGACGAAGAGGTGGCGGGGCAGATCGTCGGGACTCTCCGGCTTGCCGTTGCGGCGCACGTAATCCTCCGTGGCCACCATGCGCATCTTCTGGGACCTGAAGGGCTGCACGACATTGTCCGGCTGATCTGGTGCGGCGCCCGCCCGCAAGGCCACATGGGCCTCGCCGTATTCGAGACGGAAAAGCCGGTCGCCGGTCAGGTAATGCACCGTCAGTCCCTCGTTCTCGCGCTGGAAGTCTGCGAGCACCGGGGTGATGAGTGAGGCCAGCGACGCCAGGGACGTCACGGTGAGATCGCCGGTCACGCCTTCGCCGAGGCCCTTGATCCGGCCAACGAGTTGGGTGAGCTGGTCATCCGTGGCCTGCGCGACCTGCAGCAGGTCCTTCCCCGCCTCCGTCGCCGTGTAGCCGCGGGCGTGGCGCTGGAAGAGCTTGACCCCCAGCCGCTGTTCGAGCGCGTCGACGTGACGGATCACCGTCGCATGATGCACGCCAAGTGCCTCGGCCGCGCCGGACACGGTGCCGAGCCTCGCCACCTGATAGGCGGTGCGGATTTCGTCCCAATTCATCAACGTGCCCCGTTTCTGTGCGCCAGAATGGAATTTTACGTTGAATAGCGTTCTTCTGTGCGCCAGCGCAAGGCGGCATCGGCTTTCCAGCCCGCAATTTTGTCGGTTGATGCAGGGCCGGCGGCCTCCTAGCCTGCGGCCCATGAAGATCGAGCGCACCCCCGACCTCCTCGTCATCGACAACCGGCCGATCTTTCTCGCCGTCATGCTTTCGATCATGCTTCTCGGCTTCATGGCCGGGGGGATCCAGATGCTCACGGAAGGGCTGACGGGGCAGGGTCTGTTGTTCCTTCTGGGGATGCCGCTTTTCTTCGGCGTGTTCTTCGCCCTCTTTGTCCGGCGGAACCAGCTGGTCCTGAACCGGCAGACCGGCGAACTGCTGCATCGGCGGCGGACCATCTTCGGCCATACCGAAAGGCGCTTCGAGCTTGCCGCGCTCGCGATGGCAGAGGTGGAGCACAGCCGGTCGGACGGCAAGCAGACGCGACGCATGGTCTATGTCGTGACAGAAGGTCCGGACGCCGGGACCCACCCCTTCACCATGGCCTACAGCAGCGGAGACAACGCGCGGCGGGCGGCGGATGCGGTGAATTCGTGGCTCGCAGAAGTTCGGGGCGAGACGAACCGCGCAAGCTGAGCCCGTGGTGCGGCGAGATGCCGCAGTATGGGGCCGGAGCGCTTTCGGTTCATTCCGGTTTCACGGCCATGAAGGTTGAGATGTCCCCTGATGTCCTCGTGATCGACAGCCAGCCATGGGCGGTGTCGATCGTCATGGCGGCCGCGATCGTCGGCGTCGCCGGAACCGGGATGATGCTCATGGGCGGCGGCGTGATCCTGCCGGGGGCGCTGCTCCTGGGGCTTGGCTGCCCGATGCTGCTCCTGTTCCTGCTGACCCTCGCGCGGCGTAACCAGCTTGTGCTCGACCGGCGCGCGAACGAGTTGCGCCACCGCCGCCGCACCCTTCTGGGCTATGGCGAGAGTGTCCTCCCTCTCGACCGGCTGGACCGGGTGATCGTGCAGGACCTGCCGGATACGGAGGGTCGGAACTGCCGGCTCGCCTACGTCCTTCGCTCCGGTGCAGAGAAGCGGCCCTGTCTCTTCACCTGGACCTTCTCGTCCGGTCCCCCCGTGCGCCGGGCCGCTGACCTGATCAACGACTGGCTGCGAGGCGGTGTTGCCCCCTCCGCCCCTTGCGTTGACTCGGGCGGGCCGAGGAGCTAAGCGACGGCCGATCCGGAAGTCTCGAGAGCTTCCGGTCCCGGCCCTGCCGGGATCGCCCCCCGTCAGCGAGTTTCGCCCACGGGGGCGTTTGTCGTTTGATCCGCCGGTCCCCACATCGGGGCCAGACCTGCAACCGTCCAGAGGGACCGCCGATGTTCGAAAATCTCTCCGAACGCCTCTCCGGCGTCTTCGACCGCCTGACGAAGCAGGGCGCGCTCAGCCCCGAGGACGTCAAATCCGCCCTGCGCGAGGTCCGTGTCGCGCTCCTTGAGGCGGATGTCTCCCTTGAGGTAGCGCGGGATTTCATCAAGGCGGTGGAGAAGAAGGCGACCGGGGCCGCCGTGACCAAATCGGTCACGCCGGGCCAGCAGGTCGTCAAGATCGTCCATGACGAGCTGGTCGGGGTCCTGACCGGCGACGAGGACCCGGGCCGGCTCAAGATCGACAACCCGCCCGCGCCGATCCTGATGGTGGGCCTGCAGGGCTCGGGCAAGACCACGACGACGGCCAAGCTCGCCAAGCGCCTGAAGGAGCGCGAGGGCAAGAAGGTCCTGATGGCCTCGCTCGACACCAACCGTCCTGCGGCGATGGAGCAGCTTGCGATCCTCGGCGCCCAGATCGGCGTCGACACCCTGCCCATGGTCAAGGGCGAGGATGCGGTCGCCATCGCCAAGCGCGCGAAGACCCAAGCGAGCTTCGGCGGCTACGACGTCTACATGCTCGACACTGCCGGTCGGCTGCACATCGACGCCGAGCTGATCGCCCAGGCGGCGGCGGTGCGCGATGTTGCCAACCCGCGCGAGACGCTGCTGGTGGTGGACGGCCTGACGGGCCAGGACGCGGTGAACGTCGCCGAGGAATTCGACGACAAGATCGGCGTCACCGGCGTCGTGCTCACGCGGATGGACGGCGACGGGCGCGGCGGTGCTGCGCTGTCGATGCGCGCGGTCACGGGCAAGCCGATCCGCTTTGTCGGCCTCGGCGAGAAGATGGACGCCATCGAGGAGTTCCACGCCGAGCGGATCGCCGGCCGCATTCTCGGCATGGGCGACATCGTCAGCCTTGTGGAGCGGGCGCAGCAGACGCTGGAGGCCGAACAGGCCGAGCGCATGATGAAGCGCTTCCAGAAGGGTCAGTTCAACATGAACGACCTGAAGATGCAGCTCGAGCAGATGCAGAAGATGGGCGGCATGGAGGGCATGCTCGCCATGATGCCGGGCGCCGGCAAGATGCAGAAGCAGATGAACGACGCCGGCATGGACGACAAGGTGCTCTCCCGCCAGGTCGCGCTGATCAACTCGATGACCAAGAAGGAGCGGGCCAATCCCCTGATCCTTCAGGCCAGCCGCAAGAAAAGGATCTCCGCGGGTGCGGGCCTCGAGGTGTCGGAACTCAACAAGCTGCTGAAACAGCACCGGCAGATGGCCGACATGATGAAGAAGCTTGGCAAGATGGGGCGCGGTGGACAGCTCAAGCAGATGATGAAGGGCATGTTCGGCAAGGGCGGCCCCTCCGAGGCCGATGTGGCGGCAGCGGCGCAGGCGCAGATGGGCAGGGGCGGCATGACGCCCCCGGGCGGCTTTCCGGGCCTCGGCGGCGGCGGCGGCCTGCCGCCCGGCCTTTCGGGCTTCGGCAAGAAGAAGTGACAGCCGTCATGCCTCTTTCTTCCGGCTTCGCCGGGCAGCGCTACTCGGAGGACGGCGCGGGCGGGCGGCTGCCTCCCGAGACGCCGCGCCTGCGGCTGGTGCTGCCCGCGCCCGAGCACCGGGCTGCACACGAGGCGTTCTGCGCGAGCGCGCGCTCCAACGTCGCGATGGCAGAGCAGGCCACCGACCATTTCGACGCGCTGCTGAACCATCACGACCTTCTGGGATACGGGCCCTTCGTCGCCGTGACCCGCGAGGGCAATGAGGCGATCGGTGTCTTCGGCCCCTGGAACCTCGACAGCCAGCCCGACCCGGAGCTGGTGTTCCTGTTGTGGAACGCGTCCGACGAGGGCCGGGGACTGGCCTTCGAGGCCAGTGTATCGACGCGCAGTTTCGCCCACTGGGTGCTGGGCTGGCGGACGGCGGTGTCCTATGTCTCCGACGGCAATCGGCGCGCGACCAACCTCGCCGTGCGCATGGGCGCGCTCCGCGATGGCAGCTGGCAGACGCCCGCGGGGACGACCCTTCAGGTCTGGCGCCATCCCGACCCGGAGGCCGCATGACCGAGGACATGGTCGCTTCTGTCGAGCGTCTGGAGACCGAGCGGCTGATCCTGCGCCGGCCTGCGCCGAAGGACTGGGAGGCCGCGCGCGCCTTCTTCATGTCGGACCGGTCGGCCGGCGTCGGCGGCCCTCATGACGAGGGACGGGCCTGGCGCGTCTTTGCCTCGGAGCTCGGTCATTGGGACATCCGCGGTTACGGCATGTGGGCGGTCACGCTGCGCGGCGGCGACGACACCTGCGTCGCGCTGATCGGACCCTGGCATCCCGTCGACTGGCCCGAGACGGAGATCGGCTGGATGGTGTGGGATTCCGCTATGGAGGGCACCGGCGTCGCCACCGAGGCCGCCCGCGCGGCCATCGCCCATGCCTGGAGCGTGCTCGGCTGGACCACCGTGGTCAGCTATGTCGGCGAAGGCAACGAGAGGTCCGCGCGGCTCGCCGAGAGGCTGGGCGCGGTGCTCGACCCCGATGCGCCGCAGCCCAAGCCCGACTCGCGTTGCCGTGTCTATCGTCACCCCGCCCCCGGATCACAGCCGTGACCAGTCCCTGGCTCACTCCCCCGCGCGGTCCCGCCGCCGAGCGCGCCGCCGGCATCGTGGAAGCGATTCCGGTGCTCGAGACCGAGCGCCTGATCCTGCGTGCGCCGCGGCTCGACGACTGGCCCGTGCTGGAGCCGATCTGGACCTCCGACCGCGCGCGCCACATGGGCGGGCCGATGTCGCCCGAAGAGGCGTGGCTCGATTTCAACCAGCTCGTGGCCTCCTGGCTGCTTCGCGGCTTCGGCGCGTTCGTGCTCGAGGAACGGACCACGGGCCGGGCGCTCGGCATCGCGACGCTGGACCATGAATGGGGCGACCCGGAACCCGAGATCGGCTGGCTGCTGATCGAGGAAGCCGAGGGCCGGGGCATCGCCCGTGAGGCCGGGCGCGCGCTCATCCTTCATGCGAGGGAGCTCATCGGCCAAGGCAGCTTCGTTGCCTATATGGACCGGGCCCATGCCCGGTCCATCCGGGTCGCCGAGGCGCTCGGCGGCGTTCCGGATGCGGTACGGCATCCGCTCGACGACGAGGTCATGGTCTACCGCTTTCCCGAGGAGACCGGGGAATGAGCACGCTGGACCGCCACGCAGGAGAGACCCCCGTGACCGATGCCATCAACAAGGCCGCCGACTTGCTGCGCGAGCACCGCGAGTCGATCGACCGTCTCGACGCGATCCTCGTCTACACCCTGGGCGAGCGGTTCAAGCACACGCAGGCTGTGGGGCGGCTGAAGGCCCTCCACGACCTGCCCCCCGCCGATCCGGTCCGCGAAGAGGCCCAGATCGCGCGGCTCACCGACCTTGCGCGCCGGGCCGATCTCGACCCGGATTTCGCCAAGAAATTCCTGGCCTTCATCATCCAGGAAGTCATCAAGCACCACGAACAGTTCAAGGAGTGACGGCTGCCCCTGCATCCGTCCGAAGCCAGACCCAAGGAGAAACCGACATGGCCATGAAACTTCGCCTCGCCCGCGGCGGCTCGAAAAAGCGCCCCTATTATTCCATTGTCGCCGCCGACAGCCGGATGCCGCGCGACGGCCGCTTCATCGAGAAGCTGGGCACCTACAATCCGCTGCTCGCCAAGGACAGCGAGGACCGCATTCGCATGGATGTCGAGCGGGTGAAGTACTGGCTGGGTCAGGGCGCGCAGCCGACCGACCGCGTGAGCCGCTTCCTCGAGGCCGCGGGCGTCGTCGAGAAGAAGACGCGCAACAACCCCAAGAAGGCCCAGCCCGGCAAGGCCGCGCAGGAACGCGCCGCCGCCCGCGCCGAGAAGGCCGCCGCCGCCGCCAGCGCCGGCGAAGAAGCGACCGCCGAGTAAGGCGGACGGGGTTCTTCGCCATGACCGGCGGATCTGACGGAAAGACCCCGCAGCGCGTCGTCGTCGGCGCGCTGGCGGGGTCCTTCGGCGTGCGCGGAGAGGTGCGGCTGAAAAGCTTCTGCGTCCAGCCCGAGGCCATCGTCGACTATGCCCCGCTCTACTCGGCGGACGGGCGGCGCTTTGCCGAGATCGTGCTGACCGGTCTGGCGAAGGGCGCCTTCACCGCCCGGGTCGACGGCATCGCCACCAAGGAGCAGGCCGACGCCCTGCGCGGCACCGAGCTCTATGCCGACCGCGACCGCCTGCCCGAGGCGGAGGAGGACGAGTATTACCACGCCGACCTGATCGGTCTGCCCGTGCATGACAGCGGCGGCGCGCTGATCGGCCGGGTCCGCGCGGTCCACGACCACGGCGCGGGGGATCTGCTGGAGATCGAGGGGCCGGGGCTGGGCACCGGCCTGATCCTGCCCTTCACCCGGGAATTCGTGCCCACGGTAGACCTCGCCGCCGGGCGCATCGTCGCCGATCCGCCCCCAGGCCTCCTGCCGGAGAGCGAGACCTGAAGCGGTGGGCCCGGCCCGCCGCATCCTGCTCCATCCGGGGTTCCACAAGACGGGCACCTCGAGCGCCCAGCATTTCCTGTGGCACAACCGCCAGCGCCTCTCGGCGCAGGCGCGAGTCTACCTGCTGCGGCACCTGCGGGCGTCGGCCGATGCCGCCATGCGGCATTCCCGCAAACGCGAGGCCGCCGATCTTGCGGTGATGGTCGAGTCGCTCTGCGAAATGCTGGCCGACGCGCCCCGGGACAGGCACCTGATCCTGAGTTGCGAGGGCCTTTCCGGCCATATCCCCGGCTGGCCCGACGTGGAGGATTACAGTGCCGCGCAGGAGATCCTGCCGCTGGTGGCGGAGGTCCTGCGGGAGAGCCTGCCGGGCCACTCGCTCCATGTCGTGCTGACCACGCGGGCCTCCGAGGCCTGGCTCCACAGTGTCTGGCGGCATCTGCTGATCGGGACCCGGCTGCGCCTCGACTGGCCCGCCTTCGCGGCCCGCTACAGCGCGGCCGCCGATCTCGACGGGGCGGCGGCGCGGATCGCGGCGGCGCTCGGGCCCGTTCCGGTGGAGGTCCTGCCGCTCGAGGAGGCACAGGCCCATCCCCTCGGCCCCGGGGGCGCGCTGGTCTCGCGGCTGGGGATCGACATGGCCGGGCTTGTGCCGGTGGGCCATGGCAATCGCGGCCCGGACGCGGCGCTGGCGGCGGAGCTGCTCGCGCTCAACCGGTCGTGGCGGCCTGCCTCCGGGATCCAGGCGCGCAAGGAGGCGCTCTGCACGGCGCGCGGCGTGGGGGGCTGGGCGACAGGGAACGCGTGAGGCCGGGACGGCGTTGAGCTGCCGACCCTTACGGAAAGGCCACGCCCATGCTCGAACTCATTCTGATCCTGCTCG